>ERZ1108170.616-NODE-616-length-28019-cov-25.857817_pt1 | contig 28019 bp, 28 predicted proteins | sample MGYA00403705_ERZ1108170 | MGnify/ENA primary metagenome ERZ1108170 (study PRJEB35170, sample SAMEA104062422) | human gut metagenome | biome: human gut; feature: human-associated habitat; material: faeces | place: Denmark | collected 2012-06-15 ...
TTTGAATCAAATTTTCATATAGATATATTCCAGTATACCACACATAAATAAACGGCCCCAGAAGATCTCTTAAAATCTCCTGGAGCCTTCTTCATTTACTATTGAAAAAATCCTTCTATATTTTATTTTTTAAAAAATTATTCAAATTCCGCTTCGAGTTCTTTATTTCTGGTTATAAACCGACTTTTTTGATATAAAATACGACCTTTTTATCGCATTTATTGCGTCTCGTCTCCACCGTCGCATTTTTTCTGTCCCATAATTGCCCCGTCTGGAATTGGTGTCCCGTTCTTAACCGGATTTCCTATGGACTCTAATAATTGCTTCAAATGTTCCTCTCTTTCTAAGACCGAACCCCTAAATGGTGGTTTCTTATCAAAAAGGTATGATGCACCATCTAATATATCTATAATCATACTACACACTGAAACATATCGCAACGACATTTCAGTAAATGTTTCCTCTGACAAAGGGAAATCCCCAGCAGATATACTACTGGAGATTTCAGTTAAACTATATTTCATTTCTTGTATTGTATCCAAGATTTTTTTAATATTTACCTTACTACCGACAACACAAATATTAGAATATATACAGCTCTTAGCAATAAAATCCTTCTTACTCATTCCGCTAAGTGCTGCTTTTTCTTCTATAATAATACGCTCCCATTCTTCTGGTCTAAAAGCAATAGTCTTATTCTTATGTACCCCTGGCATTGTTAGTCCTCCTCACCATTGTAAAGTTTATCCAACATATCTGCTGCCTCCTTAGCATCTTTATCAAACATATGGGCATAAATGTTTAATGTTGTTTTTATACTCTTATGTCCTAATCGTCTTGAAATAACAGCCACATTTACACCTTGAGAAATCAATAAAGATGCGTGACTATGTCGTAAATCATGTACCCTTATTGGAGTAAGTCCTGCAAGCTCTGCTCCTCTCTTAATTTCCTTTTCAAGATGGCTTTTGGTAACAACAAACAATCTATCCTTAGCACCTCTACCATATAACATTCCACAGTAATCTTTCATTTCATCCACCACAAATTGTGGCAAATAAATTATTCTGATACTAGACTTAGTCTTAGGTAAAGAAATTACATCTTTTCCATCTGTACGATTTAAAGACTTTGTTACACTCAGGGTCTTTTTTTCAAAATCAATATCCGCAATATTCAAGGCTAAAAGTTCTCCTAATCTGATACCTGTCCAGTACAATAAGAAAAAAGCATATTTAACTACAGGTTTATCTGATACTGCATTTAAAAATCGCTCCATTTCTTCCTGCATCCAAATCCCCATATTTCCAGAATCTTTATTTCCCATCCCCCCTGCTACCTTACAAGGATTAAATGATAAATTGTAAATTCTGCACGCATGATTGAAAATGGCACTTAACTGACCATGTATTGTGTTAAGATAAGAGTCAGAAAACCCCTTCTTCTTAATCTTATTTTGCCATTTAATAATATCTTCCGCAGTAATACTTGCTAACTCCCTATCTTTGAAGTATGGCATAATATGTAAAGCAACAATGTGCTCTTTTGTTGCCAGAGTGCTGGCTCTTAAGTCGGCACTCTGATTTTCAAGATACTCCTGATAAAATGATTGAAAGGTCATACAAACATCTGATTGCTCTTTTCTTATAAACTCATTCATCCAAGCAGTAGCTTCTTTTTTAGTCTTAAAATTGTACTTGTGTTTTCTACAATTCACACCTGCATAATTCTTATATCTGAATTGAATTGAGTAAGTATTGTTTTTTTCTTTTTTAATTGATGCCATTAGGCGATACCTCCTCTATTTTTACTTTGAGACTTTTCTATTATCTGTACATCTACATTGCACTTTCCAATATTACAAATAGCGATGTTCAAATTAAATTTTTCCATCTCTACTGTGATTTTCTTTCCAGTTTGCATCTCAAATATGTATTTTTCCATCCAAGCCTCAGCGTCTCTTTTCCTATCAAAACCACCTTTTTGCTTTCTACAGGTTGCCCCAGTGCAGTCTCTAAAGCGAAACTGCACAAACCATTTTCCATTAGGATTTCTTTTAAAATAAGCCATCTTACATCTCCTCCATAACTCCGCCATAATATCTCTCTGAAAAATATTTCTTTGGCACTTTACCAGCAACCACAATATATTTTTTCTTTTCAAGCTCCTCATTAAGTTTCTTAATAATCTTGTAAGCCTGACCTCTTGATACTCCAAGCATCTGTGATACATCATCTGCTGTAAAATATATTTTGTTCATATTAGTAATCTCCTGATATTTAATATTATCGAGAAAACTGTGCACTGATTTCTTTCGATGATGTTATGATATTCCTTACCAGAGCATATTTCGATTTGCCTAAGATAAACTTATTTTGCCTTATTATTTCTGCTACTCCTAACAAAAAATTGCTAACATCGCATAAACGTCTACCCTATAATTCTGCAATTCCACTATTTAACACACAAACACTCATTATTTCTATAATGTCTTTATCCAACTCGGCATAATAACATTCTTAACAATTCTCATAGCTCACCACCAAACCTTTCAAGAGCCTCCATCAGCTCATCATCCTCCAAGTTAAATAAATCCTTGTCACTTGCACAATCAATCAAAAGCTGTCCCAAACGCAGGTCTGGATGCTCTCTCCATACTTCTTCAAGTTTTCTAATTACTGGTGAAATACGACTACGTTTTCTTGTAGTTTTCCCTGAGCAATGCACATATAACATACACCCATCAAACTCAAAGAAATAACAGTACTGTTTTAAATCTGACTCATACTTATTAACTGCATCATCAAAAATATCGAGGCAAGTCTGTAGTTTTTCATGTGTATTTTTATCATCTGTATAAAAACTTAAAATCTCCTCATCCACAAAATCATCACCCATTTTTACTTTGACTGTTTCCAGCTTAATATAGGTAACTCCCTCTTTTTCTAAACCTTTAACAAGCTCTGCTTTAAAATCCTTGTTGAAACAGGCACATATACCACCCCTGTTTTGATAGAAACAAGGAACATGGTAACTCAGCCACATAAAATCATCTCCTCTCTAAGAATAAATGGAATCAAGTCCTCAAATATAGGTAAGGCTTCTTCCTTACCCAATACCTCGACAAACTCTTTATTTATCCAACCACCATAGATACAATAATCAACTATATCTCTTTCACTGCGGATAGTTTCATCAATATCAATAATTAGATAAAATGTCCTCTTTACATCATCTGCAACAGATGGCAGGTCATCAAAAAGAAGTCTAGTATCTGGGTTCTTTGTTGAATTGATTTTTGACAACCTGACTGACTTGTCTTTCATAAAATCAATCAACATAATAGCAAGTCTTCTACTTCTCAGCTTTTCTTTTAAAAGTGTTTTTGCAAATATTTTCTTATCACAAATTACACCAGCCTCAAACCATTCTTTGTAAGTTAAGATAACTTCACAGCCCTCTGGATATTTCATGTCTATTAATTGAGCTATATCTGGTAGATCTCGTTTCCAGTCATATTCAAACTTACGACAGTAATTAAATAAATCATTACCATAGTCAAAATTAACTGCTTCAAAATCTTTTACTGCAGATAAAATACCATAGACATAATCCTCATCCACACATACTGCAAGCAAGATATCAATATCTAATTTCTTTAAAGCATTGATAACTAAGCGGTCAAGATGCTTTGTATGCGTATAGATACCCTTTTGTGAATTGCTAATTAAAATAAGACCTTCCTGCTCACACCTATTGATATATGTGATAGGAAAAACTCTATCAATATCAGTTCCATCACGAATCGCATATCTATCACCTTCTATGAAACTGCAATTTCTCTTCTTTAGAAAAGCTATAGATGCCTCATCTCGAAAAGGAAATTCTTCATTCCCTACAAGCATTTCAAATCTAGCATACACATCTTCACATACATGGTATGTATCATCACTAAATACACCATATTGTCCTGGGTGGTAAAGAATAACTTTAATCAAGCAAATCAACTCCTTCCATAAAATCACTAAGTAAACTCTTTCCATTGAATGCATCAGGACTAATCAGTCCTTCTGGATGGTTTTCTTCAGTTACAAGAGTAACAGTTACTCCATGCCTATAAACTACATTGTCTATAGTTACAGGTCTGCTGCCTATATTGTTTACAACCAATCTCTTAATTGAATCGCTCATATGGTAAGTGTTTACTGAACCGCCAATAAATTCATAATGACGAAAATCAACTATCCCTGAAAGCTGGTATAGATAAGAATCCTTAAACATTCCCATATGACTCTGACTACTTAAGCGATGAACTTTATCTTCATATTTAAAGTGAACATTTAAAATGCCACCAGCTCCTATTTCAATGAATAAATCTCCATTAAAGATTTCCTTCTCTAACCAAACAATAAAAGAACTTTCTTTTTCATGGGCTAATTTTATTGCTTCGTCTACAAAACTTGGAACAACCTTTAAACGCTCCAAATTGTCTTTGGAAAATTCGGCAAACCTATCAGTCCATCTAATGTCCTCGAATGGACAAAGGTATTCACTGCCAGACATTGTATAGAAAATAAAAGCCTTGTTAGGCTCATCAACCTCAACCGTATCAATCATAGATGTAAGAATAGATGAACAAGCTAAGAACCTATCATCATCCTTTACAGGAAAGCCTCCCAACACAAAATTTTCCAAAATTTCTTCAACATGCCATTTTGCTAACTTAGTCATACACAATCACCCCCTATATTTGGAAAATACACAATCGTGTCTAAGCCCAAGGCATCGTAGGATACCCCCTCCAATGAGAAATCAACATCTTCAATACCATTGTCATCCAGATACTTTGTGAGCTTAATAATAAAGTCCATGAATGAATCCTGCTGGCTAACTACTACACCTAAACAAGTTCTGCCAAACATTCCACGACCTGAGTAGTTTTCGTAAATATTATACTTAGGATTTTTTTCCACAAAATTTCTGATACCATCCTCGATACTCATACAGTCACCTCCATCGGATATAATTTTTTCAGCTTATAAAAAGTGGTTTTCTTAATCCCCATCTCTCGCATTGCTTCAACAGCTTTCATATCCCCACTTGCAACCTTTTCCATAACAGCCTCATAATTTTCTGGCTTTCTCACAGTAGGTCTGCCAAACACAACACCCCTATTTTTAGCTGCCTGTATTCCTTCAGACTGGCGTTGATGATTTTTCAGTCTCTCATCCTCTGCAATAGATGCCATAACCTCAATAAGAATATTGGATACCATTTCCAGTATCCAATCCTGACCATCACACTCCATCAGAGATGTTGGAACATTGAGGATTTTCACTCGGATCTCGTGAGCTTTGAGCCACTCCAGTTCTTCTTTTATCATCTGCTTGTTTCTGCCAAGCCTGTCCAGTTCCTTAATAACTAAGGTATCTCCTGCTCGAAGCATTGTATTCTTCAAAGCAAGATATCCCACCCTTTTAAAATCCTTACCAGACTGCTTGTCTACAATGATATTTCTCTCTGGAATGCCATACTCAAGCAGAGCTTCAATCTGCCTGTCAGTATTCTGATGCGTAGTGCTGACTCGCGCATAACCAAATTCCATAATAGCAAGACTCCTTCCATTAAATATTGATTTCCGTTCGTAAAAGTCCCTGTAACTGAGCGAACCTCCGCAAATAGCAAATACCACATTTCTGAACCATTTTTTACCCTCATATTTGATAGTGCGTAAAAGCATGGTTTAATGAACCCAGTACCTATACCAGTTCAGACCGACATATCCGCCTGTTCAAAATACCACCGCATAATTTGAGCTGTGTGCCACTTTTAAAAGCCTCATCGGAGTATTTGGCATTAAACCATAAAATTGGCTAAATAAGGCAAATACAAGCAAATGAACTTTTTAAGACCTTTCCGAACGGTTGCTGGTACTATAACTCTTTGTGCAAAGCTATTGAAGTGTCTATTTCTGCCAAAAAGTACGCAGGGTATTTGGTGGTTATGTATGATTTCCAAAGAATAAGCTTTTCTTCAAAATAGAGAAGAAAGCCAACAATCACTTTTGGTAACAATTTAAGTTTTCAGCCAATAACAGGAATGCCCATAATTCAAGGTTCAGCGTTTCAAATTTGCCGAAAATGTTACAATTTCCATCACTTTTTCCAATCATTTTCATTTTCACAGACACGGACACCAATCACTCTTGTGTCAATATTTCAAAATCTTATGGATACTTTAGGATTTGCTATTAGATAAAGTAGATAAGGAATACAAAACTGGCTTATAGATAATATTGATTTATACACAGATACAACTATTTTTATCTCTGCATAGCAGTCTCTTGTTTTTATATGACTGCTATATTTTCACATCTATGCATTTATACATCATTCAATTTTCTTGGGAATTTGGGAAATTACTAAAAGGATTTGTTGATTTGCGATTGTAATAATAATTCATATTGCTATGGAAGAATAGATTGGAACAAAAACTATTATTAAGAGCAATCACCAGTCCTACAGAATATAACATAGACCAGCTCATTATAAAATCAGAATGTATTATTTCATGATAGAATCACTTAACACATAATCAGTACATATAAAATCATGGCAGTCTTGATTCAGACATTTTCAGAATAGCTATGAATAGCATAGCACAAATGATTTTATATAAGATTATATTTATTCGTGATAAGAATGGCTCTGTTCAGAGAAGATGAACTTCAGACACCCATAAGCAGGAATTAAAACAAATTTATTTCATATTAAAACACATAAAATAGACAGCTACCGCTAGGTATCTACCCCCATTTTTGACAGACCAGCCAAGCAGTCAGAACCAGTCATATACGCTTGCCCCTGTGAGCCTGCGTGTGCCATTTGTAGCGAGCGTACCATAATAGTCGAGGACGTGACCACAATGCCCGTAGAAAGCCTGTGTGGGCAGATGCCAAAGCCAAGCCACAAACAACAGTTCCGAGCAATCATACATACTTCATGAAATGCAAAAAGACCAGCAACTCCGAAGAATCACTGGTCTGACTATGCTCATAATATTCAATTAAGCTGTTTTGCGTCTCTTTACAAATACGATTACTCCCACAGCTGCAACTGCCATCACAACATAAATTGCGATTGGTGTCATATCGCCAGTCTTTGGTGATGTAGCTGTTGTATTTGCAGATGATGCATTCTTATCTGTTGATACAGTAGTATTTCCATCATCAGTCTTTGTATCATTGTTGCTTGGTAACTTTGGCTCTGTCTTTGTTACAACATAGCTTGAACAATGGTCTTGCTTTACCGTCATATAACCATCAGCATCAACAACTGCTGTCTGAACCTCTGCAAAAGTATTATCAGCATTCATAAGTGAATAATAAAGTGTCTGACCTGCATACTCTGTTCCTGCATAGAAACGGATGTTTGCTGTTGCTGGCAACTTGCCTGAGTAGTTGAAGTTAATCTGCGATACAAAATTATCCTTTGTAATATAGGATGGCATTGTATCTGCATAAGTTCTGTTGATTGATGTAGAGAAATCATATTCTGTCTTGCCATCTACACTTGACATAGTTCCTTTTGCAAATGTGAATGTTACATTGTTATTTGACTTGATAACAACATCTTTCGTAGCATTCTCAGCTAAGATTGCAGCAAATGTATCAGCAGAAACTATCTGTGAATCAGCTTTTGATAAATCAGTAATATACTTGTCGGATGCTGATTCATTATTTGTTGTATTACCATTTTCGTTAGATTCTGAATTCTTTTTTACTGCATTAATATGGAAAGTATTATCCTCTGTAGTGACTGAAACTGTCCAGTCTGTTACACCATCAGCCATTTTTACATCTACAACAGGTTTCAGTCCTGTAGCTTTATAATTTCCATTTTCTTTGCCTATAAGATGCTGTTTTTCAGTTTCCTTTACTCCCATTGTTACAACTGCAATATCATTGCCAAATGTATCTTTAAGTGTAACTGAATTATTAGATGTAATATCTGTAAGTTCGTCACTATAGTAATAATAATCTCCAAGAATTTCATCTGTATCGATTGTATTAAATGTTGCATTTAACCCAAACGATGTAACAGATGCATAATATTCATCATTAATAGTTACATCAACAAGACCATTATTTACAAACACTCTCTTTTTTCCAACTTTTGACAATTCAGCATATATATCTCCACCAATATAAATATCTGCATCAAAGCCTGTATCACTATGCTTAAGTTCTTCTGGAAGATACATATCAATTACACCATTTTTATTTGTAACTCTTTTTGAATTTATAAAATACCGTCCGCCTTCAGCCTCTTCTAAATCGAAAGAATTACCATTTCCCCATGTATTATTCTCCTGTATATAGCCAAAACATATCATATCAAGCCAATTATTGCTTCTACCATAAGAACCTTCGTCCACAACACTAACACCTTCGATTGGAACTCCAGCATCTGTTTTTGCAGTTAAATCATAATCATAAAAAATTTTTTGAGGTGTAGATGCAACACCGCCTCCACCATTATGATTTTGGGTTTTAGTTAAAATCAATGAACCGTCTGAATATACAAGATTACATCCCCATCGAGTTGTTCCTGTATGTCCGTCATAAGTATATTTATTATTCTGACTTGTGACATTAATTTCATCACCGCTTATACTGATGATTCCTTCCCATAATTCGTAGGAATCTCCTGAATATATCTTGATTTCATCACCATTATTAAATGTTACATTAACTGCTCCATCCTTTGACAGTGGATACATTGTATCATTCACCTTGATATTCAATGCTTTCCATGTTCCAAATTCTCTTGAGCCATCACTGTATATCCAGGCTTCACTTGCAACAGATACAGGTAATACCACTGACTCAGAAACTGCCTCCGCCTGAATAGCAATATCAGCATTGGAATTGGCATCTGCGTATACATAATTTCCACCAACTGAAAATGCTGTTACTGCTGCCATAGCCAAAGCAACTACTGTGGCTGCAAACTTTTTCTTTCTCATAAAATAAATCTCTCCTTCTTTTGAATAATTTGTAAAACCTCATAATTCTACATATTTTATGCTCACACTCACTATATAGTGAGTATCTATATAGTGAGTTATTGTATCAGCACTTATTATATACAATTTATGGTAAAAAGTAAAGGAGAATTTTCATGTGCAACTATGGTTCTTTACACTTACGCATAAATGAAATTCTTGCAGAGAAAGGTATCTCCAAGAATAAAATCTGTAAAGATTTGGATATTCCTCGCAGTAACTTCAACAGATACTGCCGAGATGAATTCCAGAGAATGGACACAAACCTAATCTGTAAGTTATGCGATTATCTTGATGTAGATATATCAGCTCTTATAGAATACAAAAAGCCCGATACTTCTCACCATGAATAGATTGTATAAGTAAAGCGACTGAATCAAAAACAGTCGCTTATTTTGTGCTTTAGGTTACTACTTTGAATTTATCCTGCTCTATAATGATAGCAATACTGCCTGATGCTGGTGGCAACCAGTGACCTTGTAATTGTAGGGCATCGTCCACATAATCTACTTTAAATCTGCTACCTACAGGTTTTGTACTGTACTCGTCATCAATAGGCTCTATAAGCTCCACAATAGTTCCTTTAGGATATCTTGCAGAGTAAACCTCTTTCTTATTGATTGGGTATGACATATTACTCTGCCTCCTCGTAATCTATCATTTTATCTGGCATTAGAGGTATCAAATGACTTTCAATAACAGAAATATCTTCCTCTCTTATCGATGTGAATTCGCCATCACTGTTATGTCTTACACACATAATGTTACCAACCAACATATCAAGAACAATACCATCATCACTAACCAAGAATCTATTGATTTGGAAATTTCTGATTTTGCCCTCATCATTGCAGATTACATCAATTTCATTGTTGATACTAACTACTGCAATAAGACCATTGGCTTCATTAAAATTAACATATCTCTGCTCTGCCTCCAAAGTGTTATCAACCTCGGCAAGATAGCCTTTATAAACTACACCCGACAGCTTATTCACTCTCAGCAGATATGCCTGTATTTTCTCCTGCTTCATCTACAACCTCCTCAGCATCATCGCCTTCTGTGTCCATATCTTCAATATCCATAGCTTCTTTCGCTTCTTCCGTAGGCTCATTTATAAAACTATCCATAGCTGGCGAGTCCTCATCAGTACTTGCTGTAACATCATCAACCTCAGAGTTTTCAGAAGTTATTGCATCCCAAGTCCATGCATCTTCACTTTCAAAAGGTTTTCCTACATTGTCAATATCCCACCCAAAATAGTTACACATCGCAACAAACATAACCTTGAGTCTCTGATTTACATTTACAATTTTAATATTGCCAGAGCCACTTGCCTCCTCATATGCAGGATATAAAGCGTTAGCAAAATCATTGATAAATGCCTTGAAAAGCTCAGGCTTCACATTGTTCTCAAGAGCTATCTTTGACATTACGATAACAATAGGAACATTGTTTTTACGCAGGAATTTATTCTTGTTCTCAAATGCAGAATCAAGGTAATCTACGATTTCCATAAGCATCTGCTGTTTTTCCTCGTTATAACTATTTCTGATACTCTCGGCATATGAAAGCATAGATGCTGCGGAGATATTCTTAAACTCTCTCTGCTCGTGTCGCTGGTCAAGTAATGCCATGCCCTGCATCAGCATTAAAAGGTCATCTTCTTTGAGAGCCTGTTTCTCTGTGATATTAATAGCCTGTGTAAAGAAATTTCCTGAGAGTAAGGTATTCACAAACTCCATCAGTTCATTGCCAAGCTTGGCTTTACCTTTCTGCATTGCTGAAAGTGCTACACCGCTATTGATGTTGAAATACAACTTTTCTGCTTCTTCCATCGTATAATTTTCAATAGCCTGTACTGTAAATCTGTAATTTTTGATAATATCCTGAAGCTCTTCTTCAATCTCTGAATATTTCTTACCGGCGATATCATATGTAAAACCATCAACTTCTACTGGCTCAACTGAACCATGCAATGTCCATTCATCATTTAAGAATGGGAACAAAGTTGTGATAAGCCTCTGCTGTCCTTCGAGAACTTGATAGCCAAAGATATCCTTGCCCTTAGAATCCTCGCCTCGCTTATCTTTTAACAAGACAATGGGTGGAATATAGGAATCTGCAAGCATACTCCATACAAGATTTGACTTAAGGATAGGACTCCACATACCACTATGTCTCTGAAATGGCAAGGTGCATTGAAGCACCTTGTCATCAGACTCAAACCATTTCTTCATTGTGTTTACAGATACTGGCAGACTTGATCTATTCATCCATATCCACCTCAATTCCATCGTATTCTTTTTCCAGCTCCTCTCGGCTCATCTGACCTAAGCGGAGCATAGTAGTATCCTCCAGTTCATAGATAGCCTGTCGAAGTTCCTCATCTGACATATCAGACAAATCATCTTTTTCATCTCCAAACTCCGCCTGAACTTCTGCTCTATTAATATTTAAAGGACAGTTGAAAACATCGTTTGGTGCATAAAACTGGATGAGTGAGCCTTGACAAAAATATGGCTTGCTCTTACCTTCATCAAACTTATACTTTTCTACAAACATCATCGGCTGGAAATCACAATCAGAGAAATCATAATAACCATCAGATAATAACTGCTTCATGATTTCCTTGACCTTAGCTGTTGGCAGATTACCAATCGTGAACTCACCGATGGCAAAGACGTTGCACTCAGTATTCTTTACCTGAAAGTGTAATCCACTTATAGCTTGCTTACTGTCCTTGGCAATCTGCACCAATCTTATATTTGTTCCATTGAAAGGCACTCTCTTTTCAACAATCTCTTCAACCTTGCTTATTTCAAATAAGCTTCCATTAACTAAAACCTTAACCATAATAAATCCTCCATTTCGTGAGTTTAATATTTTTCGTGTGTTATCTATCACTCTGTTTGAAGTGAATTGCAAGTTATTTTTGAAATTTTTCCACAGAAAAATTTATAGGATACCCCCAAGATTGGCTATTTTACAGGGAATTCCTCTGGATTTGCCCTCGCCCACTCACCCAGTCGATTGACTTCATTCAATACTTCAGACCAATCATCGGCATACAGCATTTGAATAGTAGACCAAAGGATTTGTAATAACTTTCTTTTATCCTTAGCTGGGAACTCGCTACTAGGACTAAGAACTATAAGCTTTGTAATATCTAACTGCAGGGAATCATGGTCATAATCATACAGACTGATCAAAAATGTAGATAGAACATTGACCTTATCTCTTTTAATCTTTTTATTGGTTTCTGCACGATAATCTTCAAGAATATCTGTTATGTCAGCATCAAAGCCCTTCTGTTTCCAACGCTCCCTCGCCCTGTCAAAATAGACATCCCTTGCTCTGTCAATTAGTGCCACTACTCAACACCTCCCAGTGGAATATGAAGAACCACCTTGGCAATCGTGAGCATTGAATAATACACTCTGATAAACTTTGCACTTTCATTTGGTGGAACAACAAGCTCATCACAAGTGCTGCATATGACTGCATCATTCATACCTTCGGCACGATAATATTTTGCTACTTTTAGGATTTCATCATAATGCCTTGATGTGTTTAAGACTTGCCAGTCCCTCACACGATTTTGCTCATCCATCGTTTTAGGGAGCAACAGCACAAAAGAATTAGGGTGCTTTTCAGCAATAGTGTTTAACAACATTTTTCAAGTCCTCCTTTCAGAAAAAGTCCCGACAATTCAGGGTTGTGTGGTATGTTAGCTCTAGCCTTAATTTCTGTAAAGATTGTCTTGAAATTATTCTTGAAAAGTTGCAGGAACTATACAGTTATTTGCCTGTCTACGAAAAAATGTGCAAAAAATTAGAGCCAGTCTTTCGACTGACTCTGTGTTTTTTATTATGAACTTATAGCTTTATTGAATGTTGCTTCAATTAAAATAAGCAACCGCTCATGACTTAAAATCACAAACTGAAAGTTTCATCTTATTTATTATGTCTTTTTTTATATTCAACCTCCCAAACATCTTTGTCCATATTACGACCATCTGGCAATTGCTCCAGACATTGGTTTAATTCCTGATATTTACTGATATGATAATATTCTGCAAATGCAAGTCTTTGCATATCCTTATAATAATCATCATATTGACATTTTACTTCTTCTAACACTTTAATTTCGATTATAGCATTCTCTTTCCCTAGTGCTTGTTTAATTTTTTCATTCTTACAATCGCCACTTTTAATTTTAACCAAATGACCTCGATTCTTACCACTAGATGAAAAGAATCTATGATATATATTGTTTGCTCTCCCAACATATGCACAATAAACATCTTCTTTTTCTTTAATAAATATTCCATAAATACCACGTATTGGATTTTCCCAGTCAAGTATTTCCTTTTCAATAACAATTTTGTTTGCCATTTTATCTTTCCACCATTTATAAGTTAAATTTCTATTTCCCATAAACGTGCTCCCTTCTTTAAGCAAATGACTCTATTCCGTCAAACTTTTCAACAAATGCTGATTTGTATTTAGTATAACAACATCGCCAGCAAGAAACAACTGGCGATATGCTCTTCCCCCATGAACTTTTGGGAACAATTTCTTGACTTAAAAACTACACCAAAACACCAAGACAATCGCATATTTCACAGCTTCCTGAAAGTACCTGCTATTCGACAACTACATACAAAAACCACAGGCAATCAACAGTTGAGGTTTTAAAAATGCTCTCTATGCTGGATACCTACAAGAAATATTCATCAGCAGATAATAATCTTGAAGTTTTATATGCTGCGTATGGGCAAAAGAAAAGGACTTGCCACACAGAAACAAGTCCCTTTCACATCTATATTAAATTTTATCAGGAAGCCCTTCTTCATCTTCCCCTGCTGCTTTGAGCAATTCCTTTATGATGATATCTACATCTCGATTTATATAGAACTTTGAAATCTCCGATGTATTCATCAGATAGTCACGATTAATCTCTTTGCTGAATCCGCTAAGATAATAGCTCACTTCAGCGACTATCGTATATAGAGCATGCAAATATGTTGCTCTCACCTTATACTTGTTGATATACATTGGAACTGATACACGACTCATATCCATATCGTAATACCAAATCCTATACTCTCTGCCTGTTTTTAATCTGATGTCAATATAAAACTGCATCATCAGACAGAGATTTACTGACTGTACATCGAGTTTTTCCTCAATGTGCTGTCCCTTATATGTAATTCCATCAATGACGAAATCACCACTTACAAGAGGTCTGAGGTGTACTCTCTTCAGTTCCTCCACCTACATCACCCCCTCTGAGTAATCATCTGCCATGAAATCCATGACATTGCTCCAGAGAGCATCGTATCTGGATACCCCAAGGACATCCACAATGCCCTCATCTGCTACAACATATTTGTTGAGCAAATCGTCAAGCCCATCACAATGAATCGGCATGATTACGATATTATGGATTTGGTGAATCAAATCCTGAAAGAACTTATATAGTTCTTTAACAGGATTGATGGGTGTATCCAGAATGGCTCTATATGTGAAATAGTCAATCTTTCCAATTGGAGTATTCAATTTTTCCTCAACCTCTCCATTACAGCCTCCGCCAAATGGATACTGTGCAGAATAGACTGCTACTTCTACCAGTCTATCTGGCATCAACAGTTCTGCCTCTACACAGATATCATCGCTCTGATTAGCAATGACCTCTGTACCTACGACTGCTCGAAGCCATACTCTGCATGCCTCTACAGCCTGCTCATAACGCTCCATAACCAGAACGTCATTCTCTAGGTCACGCTCACCCTCATATACTGCAACTGCATCACCCTCAGTTAACTGCTTTACCACATTAGTTGTCTTTACACCTAATGCGAATACTATCGCCTGCACATTCGCTACTATTTCCATATTATTTCCTCCTGAATAAAAAATATTTGTACTGTTGGAGATGACTGGCTATATGCGAATCATCTGTTACACCAAAATAGAATCTTTCTTGGATTATCCTATCTTGATTTTCTATCATATATAGCAGTCATTCTACTGACAATGTTTATGTTCCAACTTGAGTTGGATATTAAATGTAAAAAAATCTTATGCTGCCAGAAGCTGTCTTAAATTATGAGACCCCTGCGTTTTTATCTGTTATATATGAAATAGCAGGATAGAAAATCCTCTATCCTGCTATCCACTACAGTTACTTATGCATATAACTTTTTAATTTTACCTTCATCTGTTTCATTATCAATATCTGTTACATCCTGATACACTTCTTTCGGCATGTAAATCTGATAGCCGTTGCTAACCTTCTCATCTCCAATAACAAATGGATTTGCATCATTCCTAACATTATTACCACTTGACTTGGTACATAATGCACCTTTCTTACGTAATGCTGTCATAACTGCTTTAACACTTGATAAATGTCCTTCTTTTACCAGAATTCTTTCAGCCTGTAACTTTGTAATGCCAAGACAACGTGATGTAGTAATCTCCTCATCTGATATAGAAAATGTTACTTCCTTGGATTTATTAATAATACTTCCTTTGTAATCAGATGCCTGTCCACCAAACATACCACGAGCTTCATCACTATCCAAATTTTTCTTATTATTTATATAAAATTCTCTAAGCAATGCATATCCCTTATCAGCAAGATTATCCTGTTCGCTCTCAAAAAATAAATGCTCTAAAATAGTCTTGCATAAAATTTCATAAACAGATTTTGCATTAAGTTTCACATCAACAACCTTCTCTAACACTTCAAGACTAATCATCAATAAAGCCAGCACTCGTGATACTCTGTCGGTAATAGGAGTATAGTAATTGTTCTTCTTCGCATATGATACAAATTTCTTATCCCACTTTTCAAATGAATTCTTTAGAGTCGTCTCTTCCTGAGTATCTATACTATCAAGCAACAACTCCGCTACTCTATGAGTGATATGACCATAATTTTCTCTTACTATAGCTTTGACCCTGTCTGACTCTTTATCATCTTTCGTCCAAAAAATGTCTGGAAATTCAAGAACTCTTACTGCTAATCCACCAATTTCCTTCGTATAAGTGAATATGCTTTTTTCTCCACTAATCAATATTGCAGTTTCAAATACATCCCTTTCTTGAAGCCCACATCCATATGCCCCTACTCTTTTTTTATCAGTACCATTTGCCAATGCGTATAATAATTTCTGCATAGCCTTTCTTACTGATTCATCTGCCAATTTTGTATCATCTACTGCTATAGGAAATCCAGTATTGTTACCCATATCTTTTATAACAGCATTCTCTGTTCCCTGAAAATCATGAAACATTGAGCCAATTTTTCTTCCATCTGGACAACCACCTTGAGAAACTGCCAGTTCAAGTGCTGTTGATTTTCCCATGGATGTATCACCTGCTAAACTATAAATTGGATTAGCAATTGCCATTCCCCATCTGCTATTAATAAATCCCAAAACAGTAGCAGATACCCCCATAGCTGAGGCTAATTGCAATTTAGGATTTTTCGATACAATATCTGCAAACAGTTTTTTTATCTTGTTAAAATCACCTACAGGTTCAATTTTTTTATCCCCAACATATGTAGATAAATTATCCTCACAATAACTTTTAGCCCCATGAAATGTCAGTTTATCATCTAGATTTTTCCATCCCATATGTGTATGAACATACTCTCTATCAGCACAACTTTCAGTGACATTATATTTATCATCTCTCTTGTCGCCATATCGTTTCTTGAATACATCAAAAATTGTAAGATATGAGTTGTCTCTTTCCAGCAATTCTTGGCAATTCAACAGACATGCCTCTTTTTCCAAGAAAAAACTATACATAGCATTTGCATCTAGAACTGTACAGAAATTTGCTTTCAATTTCTCTGCCAGTTGTTTTGCATTCACAGTTGCTCTGTCGACTTCAATATCAACCATCTTTCCTGCCATAATAGAGAATACTTGTAATTTGGTAGTAATCTGAGATGTATCAGTATTTATCTTATATCCCGCAATATTAAAATCATCCCCAATAAAGGTAGAGATTTCTTTTTTTCCCTTTTCCTTATTCCATGATACCTTGCCATCCTTAACGCTAAATTTTGTGTACATAATCTTTTCCTCCGATTTCTTAATTTGTTTTTTAGTAAATAGTTTAGCCTGCCACTTTCTCATCCAAAATGTTCATCTGTTCATTAATCCAAAGGAGCATCTGCTCCTCTTCTGGGGTCTCACACTCAAAACCTCCTCCTATAAATAAGTCTGCCAATTCTTGAATCGTTTCTCTATTGTTCATAATGAATGTCTCCTTTTCTTAAATGATAATTGTTATCTAACTGAACATGTGCACTTGTTCCCTTCGATGATTTGAATATACTATAAAGAGCATTTTTTGTAAGTCAGCTTAATTTAATGATTTTGTTGCTGGATTTATACTGTCTTACTAATATATTTTTTCAGCTATCGCATAACCAACTCATTTTTGATTTTCAAATCATTTACTCACAACCCTGTGCACCTTCAGTGTTGCTTTCAGCGTAAGTGTAATATAAACAATTTCAGTTTTCTATCAGCCTATCTTTTACCTTTTTCTATTGAAACTATGCTGTCTTGCAAAAATATTTTTATATCAATCGCATAAAAATAAGAGCCTCTCGGCTCTTACTAAAATTATCATATACAATTTTTACGATGGAATCCATTTGGTCATTTCTTCGTAAAACTCTTTAAATGTACGTTTTCTCAAGCGACCATTGTACTCAAAATCTAAATTGTATTTTGTTTGAAATTGTATATCATCTACTTTTTCAAAATCAATGTTCGTGATAAACACGATGCTCTGCGGTTTATTCTTATCCTTATCTCTATAATCAAACACAAACAGATTATGTCGCTCATCAATAATCTTCATCGTATCATATATATCTTTAATATTTATATCATCTTCTACTGCTGATAAAATATCTGTACGATATGCACTGTCTGTCAATTCCCTTTTTTTCGTGTACATTCTATCTCTGGCAGAACTTATTTCTGTATCTTTTTTATTACGTTTTTCTTCATTTAACCTTATGTCTTTTTCAACATAAGTTTTCCATGGTAGAATCCACTCGCCCTCATATTCGCTAAGCATTTCAAATACGTCTCCCATCTTTTTTGTGTCAAAATTAAAACGTTCATATTCTGTTATATATTTTGGCACATCAATATATAAAAATTCTTTAATATTTTTTAGATTATCAACCCTAAACTCAATTGCTGTATTCACTTCTTCAACAACATTTTCACAACAAAATTCAAGTTTTAAAAATCTATCCATAAATGTAAACAAATCACTTTTAGATAAATTTATAAATCCTTCAACTCTATCCTTATATCCTCTTCCCTCATCTATCCAATGAGATATCCATGTATCATACATGAACTTTTTATTATTAGTTAATTCATACTCTTGCTTACTAGAATTCTCTTTTTTGCTTTTCACATCATCTTTTTTTAGCCTTTCTGTTTTCCACACTTCCAAATTAGAATCAATCCAATATTCTGGCAAAAGACATTTATACATTATAAAATATGCCGATAAAAAATAGATATCATATTTTTCAATTTTCTTTTTGTCTATATATGAGCTAAACAATACACCAGCTAACCCTATAATTTCTGACACCTTTTCTTTCTGTTCATCTGGATAACTGCTCTTTAAAAACTTTTGTACCCCCTCTATATATTTGTATATACGCAGTTTTCTTTTAAATGCAGGCTGTATTTTAGTTAAAATCATATACTCTCTCTCATTAACACAAACTTTCTTATTCTTATATCCATTTGCACATAATGCAGGTACAAGTCCAAACTTTCCAAACACATCAACAATACTATCGGTACAAATATCTGCACTGCATATGATATGATGAATCATTGCTCTGTATATAGGATTACACTCAACCTGTGCATAATTAAATGGCAAGAATAAATTATCATATTTTTCCTGCTGGAGCTTCATATCAGGTGAATACATATTCCAGTATTTTTTCCCAAAGACATCCTTCGGCAAATTAATATTATCCTCTATAAGTTCTGTCTGCCTAGCCTGTGGATTAGTTTTAAGCTCATTGTATATAATTCTCCATACTACAATCTTGAACCACTCTGGATAATCTATTATGGAACATTTACATGGACTAAAAACCTTGTCTATCCACTCATTTATTTTAATGACAGCATCAGAAAAACTCATGCATTCTAACTGCTTACAATCATTTTTTATATTGTCTGCCACATCTGAAAATTCTTCATCAAATTTTACCTTGTCAATGGCATCTGTAAATTGATACATATACATATCCTCTTTTCTTTGGGTTTTTGGGTTTAACTTACAATTTCCATTTCTGAAATTAATTATATCAAAAATGACTCAATACATATATCAATTTTTATGGGTTTTTGGGTTTTAGAAATAATTATAATCAAGACCGAACTTTATGAGTTTATCCTTTTCACATGTTCTTTTATAAGACCGTTCTTAAATAATTGGGCAGGAGATCTTACTGTGATAACGCTTCTAGTGTCCCATGAACGAATATTAAAAGAAAGTGTCCCATATTTGACCCGAAGAAAATTAAAAAAGCCCCACAAAGCCCATAAATACAGGCTTTGTGGGGCATATTCCTCTATTCAAACTCTTCCCGAGTTTATTATCGGCAACTCATAAATGCTGATATTTCCCGCATTTTGGACACATCTATTTCGCCAAATATCGCTCTTTTCGCATCGTTTTCAAAACTTTTAGTAGCAAATTAGTTGCAGTATCTGCACCTAAACTTTTTTCCATAGGAATGATATAATCTACTTTTTTATTACTCACAATGAATAAATTCCTGTGGCTGTCAGGTTATCTATTACGCCTGCTGCCACAGCCAAAACGAAAGGAGCATTACCATGAGCAATCAACATAAAAACCCAACCATCAGCTTCAGAATCACTGACGCTGAAAGGAAACAAATTGAAGCCCGTATCCTTGCCAGTGGACTGATGAAGAAAGATTACTTCGTCCGTTCATGCATCTACAATCGTATCTGCGTTGTTGGCAAGAAAGAAAACATCTATCCTCTGGTGCAAACTGTGAATGCATTTTATCTGCAATTACTTGAAATGCAAAAGGCATTTACCTCACCAGACCGCACTCCCGATACTCTTCCTTCTTTGGAAGCCATCAAGGAATTACAAATCGAATACACTAATATGCTAACAGCTATTATCGACCTGCTGGATGGTGCAAAATATCTGTGGGAGGGAGACTGCCATGAACAACAATCTTAATTTTCAGTTCGGTATGTATGAACCCACCACAGACTCCATTATCGTCAATACCGGAGAGAACGCAATTCTTGTTATCCGTTGCAAGGAATGCAATTCCTCCGTTATCTTTGATGATCCAACTGATATTGTATATCTATACCGACTGGCAGAGGAAACCCCTCTGCTATATGCCAAACTGGCATTGAAAGAAAACGGATTACAGGATTATGTAGATGCTATGAATGAATTTAATTAATTTTTCCCCCAGTTGAGGAAATACTCTATTGAGTTAGTCTCTTCTTAGTCTCATCAGTCTCATAGTAATTTGAGACTGGTGAGACTAAGATTTACCATTTCTCTAATATATATTTCACTGCCTTTTTTAATCATCACTAATTTCTTCCAAATCATCCAACGATATAACTCCGTCCAATTCCTTTTAACATCCCAATTCTATCTTCCAATCTTTACATTCAAATCAATGAATTCGAAATTCATCTAATAGTACAGCAGCCTTCTCATTTCTTATTTCTGTCAATGCTAATAGTATGTCCTCATATGCATTGATCAGCTTCTCATCCTTTTTTATTTCATCGCTATAGAATATAAAGGATTTTAAGATAATCATATCAACTATCATTTGTGAATCTATTATTTCTTTTGCAAACTGTTCTTTGCTATTTCTAATAGCTTTTGTAAAGCATGAACTAATAGATGTCAAAATTTCTGGTAAGAGTTCACTTATATTGAGCAAATATACTGTGTATAGAACATCGTTCAAATGATTGGATCCATACTTCTCAATCTGTACATTCAGAAAGCACTTATCTTTATAACTATATTCTGCCTTTACTTTGTTTACATCCCATCTGCTATATCTTCCTTTACAAAGGAACAATCTCTTTTCAAGAATATTTCTTACATAGTCCTCTGGAATACTATTTACATAAGTTTCAAGAATTCGAATCTTCTTCTCAATGTCATCTCTCTTACCCTTCTCCCTAAATCCATCAACATATGACACCAAAAAGCCACTAAGAACATCTTCATAAAAGTCCAATGTATCTCTGGTAAATATCGAAAAGTCAGTTCCTTTAAACAGAATATCATAAACAGCTTCTGGATTTCGTCCTATAATATTCAATTCTCTTTGAAAATAAGAGGATACTTTATGTTCTTGAAATGTGTCAATTATTTCATGAGCCCGCATTTCTTTACAGTTTTTATGCCATATTTCAATCATACATTGCACAATCGAACTAATAACTATGGCAAATTCCTCATCTTCTGTATCCAATCCACAACATGCAATATTACAGAGAAGGTCTATATCATAATTACTGATATCAAACTCAGAAAGATCTACCCCCTTACCATCATACAAATATTCTTGAATTATTTCAGACCTCTTATTTTGATATTCATTCCCCTTATTTTCTCTAATCCAATAATCCACGCCACGTAATTTAGGAACCATATTAGGAATGAATTCATACTCAGCATCATTATGATTTTTTATATATACAGCATTAAACTTCTGGTGATTCATTTCATCTTCTGCAAGCATAATAATTGTATTAAAAACCCTACTTGCATAATTCCTATTTTTTTCCAAAAAATAATATGTTAATTCTGCCAATTGACTAATCAATCCTGATTTTTCATCATTAACAATACTCTCTAATATCATTATCAAAATCTGCTTTTTAAGATCGTTATTTATATTCTTATTTAATTGTTCACACAATACAATTACCATATTAACTTCTGCAACATAAGATTGGTTTGAAAATATTTTCTTTACACGCTTAATCCATTCTTCGACTAGTTTATTTCGCTGTTCATCCGTAATATCGCACATTATCAATGCAGACGCGATAAATGTTACAAGTACTTTCTCGAACTGCATTTCAATACGATAATCATCTTTCATCTTTTCACAAAGAATATCAATCACTGTAATAACTTGACCAGCATTAGCCTTTTTATCATTAATATCCTCTAACAAATGATTTATAATTTTGTTCAACTGCAATATTGGTTCGTTTGCATCTTCATTATTCTTAACAATCTTTTGTGCTTCTCCCTTGATCTGCGGTTCAATCATTATTGTCTTTTCATCTATTTTTGTCACAGCAACATCACGAAAATCCATTTTTTGGATCTGCAAATTCTCATTAGAATACGTTTTTTCATCGTATATAGAATATAAGTAATCTAAAATAACATGACATCTGTTTTTTATTCCATCATCTCCATAAAGATACGAATTAGCAAAGTATTGTTGCAAATTACATGCACACTTTTCATCTTTCTCATATCGCCTGGTTATTTCTGGAACTCCCATTGATAGCATTATGTGTTTTTCCAACAATTCTTTTGTCGGATTAGAAATAAATTCGCCACTACGATGAATATCAAAATATATTAATTCCATACTGGATGCTAATTCTAATGCATATCCCGGCATTTCTTTTTGATAATTCATCCCTATAGCCTCAATAATAGACAAAAGCAATACGTTGTTTGCCTTTTCATATATAGTATTCTTAACGTATTCTGCTAAGCCTTTAATATATGCACTTTCAGAAGAATTTCTCATAGAATTAATAACAGTCTTCTTTATTACAAAAACAATGTCCGTCAATACCACCGGAAGGTTATGTTCCATGATATCTGCCATCCACAACCATCCATTACCCAAATACACTCTTTTCTTGTTTTCCTTTGGAAAAAAAATTTCTATATTTGTTATCTCATCTGGCTTATTCTCTGCAAATGTCTGTACTGCATTATTAACAAATGATATTGCCCACTCAAGGCCTTTTACGAAGTCACATCTCATAACATACCAGAAAAAAGTGTTATTATACACGCCGTTTTCATTATTGTCGAAGTGATCTGCATTGTCAGATAGACCATACGCTCTCACATTATTATGGTCATATCCATCATACCTAAAATGCTTTCTTGACACTCTTTGTCCCCATAATGTTTCCGCTGATTTACATGCCAATTCGGGTAATTCTATAGCAAATAAAAGTGGACATTTTTTCACAACCGCCTTTAGAATCTCTTCAGCAACACTGTCCCTTCTACTAGTTCCAGAGCAATATTCTACTATCATATTTTCAACAAATTCTTTCAGCCATGACTTAGATGACTTGGCCATTTTGGCAACAATAAGGAAAAGCTGCACAATCTCTTCATCATGTTGATAATATGATTTTTCCTCTTTACTCTTTTCTATTAGCTCGTCAATATATCTAATTATTATTTTGTATGCTTTTTCTTCAGTATCCGCAGTTTTATAAAAACAATTTGCATAATCATCACACAGCTTAATAATAGAAGTTCTATTTTTATCTAGACTTATGCGTTCTTCAAAAACCATACCAATTAAATTTTCACGTGCCGCTCCTATCGGTGTTACATTCATTATTAATGCTGGTGAATGATTAATTTTCGCCTCAAATGCATATAAGTTTGTTATATCTAACAATTCTTCAACCACTGTTTCATCGAGCAACTCCTGAAATTCCTTGAAAAACAATCCACAGTATTTTGATTTTACTATCCCAATTTCTGTTTGCTTTTTCCATTTTGCCTCAATACTATTATCCGTTAACAGTGTATATACAAATTTCTCGCGGGCCTCCTGTACAAACAGTTTGTTAGATATCCAAATCTGGTATCGCCTATATATGCAACGTCCGATTTTCTCTATTTCATCAAAAAAAACATTATACGATCCATGACATGCATCAAACGCCTTATCTATATATCGTTCAAAACAAATGTCTTCGAAAATATCATATTTCAAACGAATCTTATTCCTGCTTTCGACAATAATTCCTTCTGATTTCAATGCTTCTAGAATATCGCTATCTACAATATCACTATCAACACCAACAACAAAACGACTAGCACGTTCAAAAACAATGCGCTCAACAGTTTTTCTAACATCACTTTGTAAGACACTATATTTTTTGCACTTGTCTTTTAAACAGATGATTCTTTCCCATATGAGATTTCTAAAATTATTCTCGTCGTTAATATTTTCTTCTACAAATCCTCCCGATACAATTAAATTGAGATAAAATGGCACACATAATAAATCCGAATATTTTTTATTCTGCTGTAAGGATAAAATAATGGGATAACTTTTAGCAACTTTATCAATCTCATTTTTCGCCAAATCCGGAATCTCGTATGTTTTGATTCTATATTTTGTATTAATCTTCATAAACGCAGAACTATCAGTAGTTCTACATGAAGTAATAATATATACATTGCTGTATTTATCTGCAAGCCTATATATCTCCTGCAACAACGTAAATGCATTGTCACCACAATCTGCAATAAATTCGATAGCATCAATAAATATATACAGCGGTTTATTTTCTAACCACAAGATTGCATCCTCTACATCACAATCCCACAATTCGTTTACTTTCTTTCCTGTGGACAAATTCTCTGCTCGCGTGACTAATACGTATTCTTTTCCCTTTAACAGTTTTTTGCATACAACTGATTTACCAGAACCAGCATTTCCCTGTATCGATACTAATTTTTCTCGTCCTGCCTGTATCGTTTCAATAATTTCTGACCTGTCAATTTCATATTCACCGTTAATAAGCTCTTCAATATTTTCAAGTTCAATTTCTTTACTTATTTCAATCGCACGCAAAAACTTTTTAATGTTTTCCTTATGAGGTTGTTCTTCTATCACCCCCAGCTTATCCATTATCTTGGAAAAATCCGATGATAGCGTGTTATGTAGTGTTCTTTCACCGCTTGACATAAGGGACTTCGTATGCTCATTATATGCGTATAAAATATCCTCAATAATCTGAGTCATTTTCTTCTTTTCCTCATTCCCTATACGCAGCTCTCTATTCTGCTCAAAAAAGCCCCGAATGATTTCTTGTATTTCTTCCTCTGAAAAAATATGATCCTTATATTTATCCCCCATATCAGTTTTAAATCTATCAAGGCAAGCCTGAACTAAAGGATCATCTGAATCCCAATTATTGATATCAATCTCTTTTCTTTTTAACTTGTCTTTTACAATTAATACCCAGCTTCTTCCTGCCTCTTCTAAAGTAACAATAGAGCTAAGCAATCCAATTGCCGCCATTAGATCCATTCGTCAATTACCTTCTCTCTTAATTCTTGTATTCTTATCCTAACCACATTGGTTAAGATGTGGTTAGGTTATTTTCTCACGAAAAATATTTCTGATTTTTACTTGATGGCTTTTCCGGTATAGTCATCTTTAACACACCATTTTTCAGCATAGGAGTTAAATACTTTCTTCTAAAGCTTGTCCTGCTATCAAAATCAAATTCAGCCATTATTTCTTGGACCGACTTCGGGTCTTTACAAAAATCGATAATCAGCTTATTCACATCCTGACCATTTTGGTTAGGATGATGGTCAGGATGCTGACCATCATCTCTCAACAACCTCAAATACCTATCACAAGCCTTGCAAAGAACCATAATTCCAGCCTCATTAATCTCGTATTCCGGCAATGGTCCATCATACAACGCACAGGCTTCCCTAATCTTCTCAAATCCTCTTCCCCAAGCTTCAATCATACCGCTTTTGAAAAAGACGTTAGCCAATTTTGGATTAAAAGGCTTTGATGAATGTTTCATAAACAATTTGTCAGTAGAATCCAGATTTGGAGGCATCTCACCATCGTTCCAAATATATATCTTATCCTCATAAACACTAATCTGGATTGGATTGCAGCTACTGTAATCCTTATGAACAATTGCATTCAACAAAATCTCACGGAATGCGTCCTTGTGAAACATAAATTGCTCAATTCTCTGGACTCCCTCATAATCAATCAATGCCTTCATATATTTTGTATAAACTAAATCAACGGTCTTATCTACCTGCTCTATCAAAGGACCGTGCACCTCATCCTGGTACACCAAATCCGAATCTGATTTTCCAAAATATCCGATTTTGATATAAGAACCTGTTACCCACTTCTCTGGATCTTTATAAAACGCAAGCATTGCTGCTCTTATCAAATATCCATCTTCATCAATCAGGTGCAGGTTATCCATCAATATAGTATCTTCCACACTGACTTCTTCCTTTGTAAGCCTTCCTCTTTTCACTGCCTTATCTTTAAATAACTGTATTGCATCCTGCTTTAAATCAGCTACTGTCAGTTTTGGTAGAGGCACACCATCCCATGTTCTTCCCTGCGTTTTTAACAAAGCCCTTTCCAATTCCTTTCCAGTAATTTCACGCATGGTACTTCCGGAACGATAATAATATTTTCCACGAAAACTTATTAAAGATGGATATTTATCAACAATTATCTGCAGATACTCAAGTTTGCCTTTATATAACAAATTCACATCTGCAATGATTCCCATTGTGTCTGTAATTTTATTAGGAATTCGCTCTAATAAATCTCTTGCATTATCAATACCTACAACATTACCATCGTCATCCGTACCTATGTATATTGTTCCACCGTAGGCATTGGCATATCCACAAATCCATTTTAAATACTCATCTTGCCATGATTCCTTCCACTCTATGGATTGATGTTCTTTTTCCTTCATATATCCACCAACTTTCTTTATTTCTAAAGTATTTTACCGGTTATCATTATCTTCAACATTTACTGGCACTTTGACTAATTCATTTCGTTCTTTAATCCAAATTAATATTTTTACGGCTATAACAACCGACACAATACTACATATACCAATAGCGACCTGTATTTTATGTGCCATAACAAATTTGCCAATCCAAATCACTCCATATGTTATTGCCCATATTGCCACAAATACAACAGTACGAATTATCCAATGAAAAAATGAGCCTGCAGATTTTCCAGATATAGAACCGCTTTGATACAAAACACCCACCTTATCATATGCCACACGATATGCTATTTCTCCAATAACTAATAGAATAACCCATTCATAGTACCATTCAATTGGTAGCCCTAATGGCTCTGTTATTAAATCAAATATAAACTTAAACATTTATCTCCCTTCTTTCTCCACTTCCGTAAAAAAATACTCCAATGTATGCACAAACATATTTGCATCAAACAATTCTTTTATTTGACTTCTGTTCATCCACGCAACTTGCGCCACTTCATCTGTTGTGGCATTGCTCAAATCAACCTCTCCATCATACTCGAACAACCAAACATCTACAATTTTATTAACTACTTTACCGAACTCTATTTTCTTTATATCAGATAAAATAACATGTCCCTTTTCTGGTAATAAATCTACCCCTACTTCTTCTTTTACTTCTCTAAGTGCACCTTGCAAACTATCTTCCCCTTTTATCACTGAACCATCCACACATTCCCACACCAAGGGAAATGTTGGTCTGTTTGCTGTGCGCTGCGCAATCAGATACTCTCCCTTTGAATTTCGAATCCATACATGTACCACCAGATGATATCCGTCTATTGGTAACTGCTCACCTCTAACATGGTCCTTCCCAAGAAGTTCCCTATTTTCATCATACAAATCCCAAATTTCCGCATCAGGTACATATTCCATAATATCGCCAAAATCTGCATTTAGAGTCTTACATATCTTACTTAGGATTGTAAGGCTTACTTCTTCATCACGACGTAATTTTGTCATCGTGTTAGGAGCAATTTCTGCCT
>ERZ1108170.617-NODE-617-length-28017-cov-15.446499_pt1 | contig 28017 bp, 20 predicted proteins | sample MGYA00403705_ERZ1108170 | MGnify/ENA primary metagenome ERZ1108170 (study PRJEB35170, sample SAMEA104062422) | human gut metagenome | biome: human gut; feature: human-associated habitat; material: faeces | place: Denmark | collected 2012-06-15 ...
TTTTGTGACAGCCTCGGTTTATTTTGAATATATTTTATTCTGTTTTCAGTATCGCAAGTGTACTGAAAGTTGTATCTTGAATTTGAGTGATCAATTCGCCATTATATTTTTCGGTGATGTCTTTAACTATTTTCATGCCGTAACCATGGAGTTCAGGGTTTTTTTCAGGTTTTCTGATAGTTTCTGAAAATTTATTCTCACATTTGATAAAAATATGGTCATTATCCTGTTTGCAAGACAGGTAAAGCAGCTTGTCATCACCAGTATAATTTTTAAGGGCATTTATGCTATTGTCTAACAGATTGATAAAAACTCGGCAAATATCAAAATCGGCAATGCCTGTGTTATTGTCAAGAATAATGTCATCAATAATTTTAATTGACTCTTCTTTAGCAACAGATGTCTTATCAAAAAGGACCGCATTGACAATTTCGTTGCTACAGTAACGCTGTGTTTTTGTACTGTCCATAATATCGGATATACCGCTTACAATTTCTTTTGCCTTTTTATTTCCTTCTTGTGTATTTTCAGACAACTGAATGTTGATTACCTGAACAAGATTGTTTATGTCATGTCTTAATTTTGCTGTGCTTTCATAATTTTCAAGCATCTTTCTATAGTATTCCGCCTGAAGTTTATTTTGGTATTCAAGCATCTCGTTCTCAGTTTTTATTTTATAGTACGAAGCACTGCTTTTTGTAAAATAAATTAGAATACTGTCGGTTACAATAAATATGAAAATGTAAAAATAAATCATGCTCAGATTTGTGTTTTTTACATTAAACGGCACATAGGTCGAAACTTGGTTAAATTGTGTGATTGAAAAAGCGAGAAACAGTATTTCAAAGGCTATCAACACAAACAGAAAAACAATGTTGCTTCTAAAGAACATATCTCTGTTTTTTTTAGAAATCTGCTGCCGATTATAGTGTATACACCTAGCAGAGTGGTTATTACTGTGACAGACACAAGGTAAACATATGGCTCTTGCAAATAATTTTCCGAACTGCCAAACAGAACAGACACAATAAAATAGCTTAAGTAGTCAGAGAAAAATATTATAAGAATAGAAACAATTGAAGTAATTACCTTTATATGGAATTTGTCTTTGTACAATAAGATATTGCCTATGACAATTGTTAACAAAGATAACTGCGTTGTCCAAGACGGTATATTGTCAAAGTGTTGGGGTATAAGCAATAGGTAAAAAAGCACTGACTGCAGCAAAATAGTTTTAATTTTGCTTTGCTTACTGTGCAACACAAAAGAATTTGCCACCACTGTAAGCAAAATATTGTAAAGGTACACCCACATTTGTTGAGGTAGGTAATATTGATTTTCAAATATTGTATGCAAATAAATCTCTCCGTTACAGCCCGATTTTTGAAGCTTTATGCTTAAAAATCATTTTCTTGACATTGTCATAATAGTTTCTGCTGACCGGAACTTTGGTGCCATCTGACATTACAATTTTGTACTTTAATAAATCAACTGCATATTTTAGATTAACCGCATAACTTTTATGACATCTCAGAAAACTATTATCTAACTTAATCATAGCATTGTCAAGCTTTATGTATTCTTCATATTTGTCTGCAGCGGTATAATATGTAACTTTTCTTTCGTGACTTTCAAGGTAAAGAATTTTGCTTTTGTCAATTATAATATTTTGTCTGTTGACCGAAATTTTAATTGACAACGGCTTATTTAAGGTTAAGTATTTTAAAATTTTGTTAATGTGGTAAAATAATTTATTTTTATCAATTGGTTTTGTAATTAACCCCCAAGGGTTAAAGTCAATAAAAATATCTGAACAATATTCTAAATATCCTGTAATAAAAATCACAGGTGTTGTAGGAATGTGTTCACGAACTCTTTTTAGCATTTCCAGACCATTCTCATTTTTGATACAGATATCTATAATAATTGCATCGGGGATTTCGTTTTTTAAAATTGAAGATTCTAAATCGCTTGCGGAATCATATATTTTGGTTTGTATTATATCACGAAATTCGGTGTCTATTAACAGTTTTATGTAATCGGTGATTGTTCTATCATCATCGCATACAGCCACTAACATATATTTCACCTCACTATAAATTATAATCAGATTGTCCGACAATATAATTACTTATTCTAAATAAAAATGTTAATTATTACATCAATCGTGTTATTTTTTACAACTATCTGTAAAAAAATGCAGGTATAAGGTATAATTAATAGGTAAAAACAGGCGAAAATATATGAAAAATTAGCAAGATTCTCAGCACAATTAACATATTTTGTTTTCAAATTAAATGTTGTTTGTGCATTTAATAAATGAATAGAGGGATAAGCTATGAAAATAAAATTAGCCTTGCTTGATAATGACCAGAACTATTTGAACCGAATAGTTTCGGTATTCAATATTAGGTATGCTGATAAACTCGAAATTTATTCTTTTACAAAGATTGAGAGCGCATTATCTGCACTTGAAAGTACTCGCATTGATGTTTTTGTTTCGAGTGTTGCTTTCGATGTGAATACGGCAGCTCTCCCTAAGAGATGCGGCTTTGCATATTTTGTTGATTCTGCCGACATTGATTCCGTAAACAATCAGCGTGCCATCTGCAAATATCAAAAAGCAGACCTTATTTACAGACAGATATTAAGTATATATTCTGAAAATGCAGGCGGTGTATCCGAAACAAGATTTGGAGATGACTCCTGCAAGGTGATTGCTTTTGCATCTCCATGCGGTGGTACAGGCAGTTCAACAATGGCTGCAGCCTGTGCATCGTATTATGCCGCCAAGGGCGAAAAGACACTGTATCTTAATTTTGAAAAATTCGGTTCAGCCGACGCTTTCTTTTCTGCGGAAGGTCAGTTTGATATGAGTGATATAATATTTGCCTTGAAGAGCAGAAAGGCAAATTTATCTATGAAAATGGAAAGCTGCGTTAAACAGGATCGCAGAGGTGTGTATTTTTACTCGCAGCCAAAGGTAGCTTTGGATATGATTGAACTCAAAAGTGATGAAATTATTCGACTTATTTCTGAATCAAAACTTCTGGGTTCATATTCCTATATTATTCTTGATTTGGATTTTGGAATTGACAGTGATACAATCAAGATTTTAAAACAGGCTAATGCTTTAGTATGGACGGGCGATGGTTCTGAGATTTCTAATATTAAAATCAGCAGAGCTTACGACGCATTGGCAATTTCCGAGCAAAATGAAGATGTTCCGATTTTGAACAGAACTGTGCTGATCTACAACAAGTTTAGCAATAAAAGTAGCAGGGCTCTTGCAAGTAATATTGAGCTCAAAAATATAGGCGGTGCTCCAAGATATGAACATGCGTCTGTTTCACAGATTCTGGATAGCCTATCATCAATAGAAATGTTTGGCAGAATTTGTTGAGGCGGTGAATAATTATGACTTTTGAACAGGAGCAACAGTTTGTCTCAAAAATCAAGAAATATGTTACTGATAACCTCTCGCTAAGCCAGATAAGTGATGACGATTTGCAGCAGAGAATAGAGGAGATTGTTGAACAGTATATCGGTGAGCAGTATTGTTCAATTGATCAACGAGTTTCTATTGTTGAACAGGTTTACAGTTCTATAAGAGGATTTGGACTTCTTGATTCAATTATCAAGGATGAGAGCATAACGGAAGTAATGATTAACGGACCGAAAAATGTATTTATCGAACAGAACGGTCGTCTTTACAAGCTTGATAAACAATTTGAAAGTCAGCGAAAACTTGAAGATGTTATTCAGAGAATTGTCGGTCTTGCCGGCAGAGAGGTTAATCAGGCAAATCCGATTTGTGATACAAGACTTCCGGACGGCTCTCGTGTTAATGTGGTGTTACCCCCGATTGCGTTATGTGGCCCGACTGTTACAATTCGTAAGTTTTCAAAAACTCCTATGACAATAGCAAAATTGATAGAGTACGGCTCAATAACTCAGGAAATTGCAGATAAGCTTCAACTTCTTGTTAAAGCTAAATACAATATCTTCATCAGCGGTGGTACAGGCTCAGGTAAAACTACATTTCTCAATGCTCTTTCAAATTATATTCCAAAGGATGAGCGTGTAATTACAATTGAAGATTCCGCTGAACTTCAGATTGAGGGAATAGACAACCTTGTCAGCCTTGAAACAAGAAATGCCAATGCTTCCGGTGCAGGTCAAATTACGATAAGAGATTTAATAAAATCTTCACTGCGTATGCGACCGGAGCGCATTATTGTCGGTGAGTGTCGTGGCGGAGAGGCGCTCGATATGTTGCAGGCCATGAATACAGGTCATGACGGTTCTCTTTCAACAGGTCACGCAAACTCAACTGAGGATATGCTCAGCCGACTCGAAACCATGGTTTTGCAGGGAGCTGCAGGACTGCCTCTTGAAGCAATCCGTCAGCAAATTGCATCTGCCGTTGACATAATCATTCATCTTTCAAGGCTTCGTGATAAATCCAGAAAAACAATGGAAATCACTGAGGTAGTAGGATACGTAAACGGTAAAATTATACTTAATCCGCTGTATGTCTTTGAGGAAGATGAGAAAAGCACCTTGGAAAAAGTTTCAGGCAAACTTAAGAGGACTGATAATAAAATGCAGAATACATTTAAATTAAAGCTTTCCGGCTTTAAATCAGAAATTTGAGGTGATTGTATTGGCAAAGAAAAATAAAAAAAAGAAAAAAATTGAAGAGCCGCAATACTTTACCTCTGCAACGAATATACCAACCTATAATTATAAAGTATATAATATGACAAAGACAGAAAAGATATTGTATTTTCTGTTGGCTTTTGTTGTAGGTGCAGCTGTTGGCTATCTTTTTTATGGTGGAATAGGAAAAGACGAATTTAATCAGCCAACAACAGTAACATGGGTTCTCAATATAATAATTCCGACTGCGATAGGATTAGTTGCGGGTAAATTGTTTGTACCAATGCGTAGAAAATCAATTGTTGCAAAACAGAAAAAGGAGTTAAGTCATCAATTTCGAGATATGCTTGACGCATTGACAACATCTATCGGAGCGGGAAAAAATGTAAACGATTCTTTCTTTGGCGTATATGATGATTTAAAATTGCAGTACGATTCTGATGCTTTTATATTGAAGGAACTTGAAGTAATAATTTCCGGAATACATAATAATGTTGCAATAGAAGATATCCTTGAGGACTTTGGTCGCCGCAGTGACAATGAAGATATTATGAGTTTTGCCAATGTCTTTAAAATTAGCTACAGAAAAGGCGGCAATATAAAGGAAATTATTCGTAATACACACAGTATTCTTAATGACAAGATGGAAATTTCCGAGGATATAGAAACACTGGTAACTTCAAATAAGCTTGAACAGAATATTATGATTGCTATGCCGATAGTTTTGATTGCTGTAATAAAAATGATGAGTCCTGAATTTGCAAATAATTTTGTTACACCAACGGGCATTATTTCTACAACAGTAAGTTTAATTATTTTTGTAGTTGCTTATTTTATCGGAAAAGCTGTTTTGGATATAAAACTTTAAGGAGTGAAGATTATGCTGGGCTTAACAATGACAGATATTGTAATTATGACCTTGGGTATCGTTTCACTCATTATTTGGTTGATGTTCTTTATCAAAGGGATGAAGTACAATTCAATGTTTGATGTGCTTGTTGAGAAAGAATATCCATTTAAGGAGATATACGGACTCGGTTACGCAGTACTCGAAACAATAAAATATAATTATAAATCAAAAGGCGACAGAAAACTTCGTCAGGAACTTGATGTATTGTACGGCAGTAAATATTCAGAGTATTATTTGCGAACGATTCATTCCCAACAAATAACAATTGCATTTACTTTATTTGTACTTTCCTTTATTTTGTATGGACTTGCATCGGATGTGCTTGCACTGATAGTGGGTTTTGTTTTTGCTGGACTTGCGTACTATTATTTTGGTACGGTAACGAAAAAAAGAATTCTTAAAAGGTCAGATGAACTGCTTCATGATTTTTCAGAAGTTGTTTCAAAGTTGGCTTTGCTTACAAATGCCGGAATGATTTTGCGTGAGGCATGGCAGGAAGTTGCCTTTGCAGGCACATCAACAATATACACCGAAATGCAAACCACAGTTAATGAGATGAATAACGGTGTTTCTGAGATTGACGCGATGTTTAATTTTGGTTCTCGTTGCATCATTCCGGAGATTAAAAAGTTTACATCAACAATTATTCAGGGTATGACAAAAGGAAACAGTGAATTGACTGCAATGTTGCAGGAACAGAGCAAAGAAGTATGGCAGTTAAAAAAGCAGCTCGTAAGACGAGAAGGAGAAAAAGCTGCCAGCAAATTACTTATTCCTATTTGTGTAATGTTCGTTGGTATCCTTATTATGATTATAGTTCCGATTTTTACAAATCTGGGAGTTTGATAACTTATTTTTGGCTTTATTGTTATTTACATAGAGTAAACTTGCAGAAAGGAGGAATATGGCAAATGATGTTACAGAAGATGATGATACTTGGCAGTATCGCAAAAATGAAGTTGAGAGACCTGTTTACTGATGAAAAGGGCGAGGTTAATATCGTTGCGATTGTTATTCTTATCGGTATTGCGGTTATTCTTGCTTTAATTTTTAAAGATCAAATTAAAGCACTTTTGGAAACCTTGTTTGGTACAATTACCAAAAAAGCAACCGATGCGGTCAACAGCAACTAGAAGAGGCCCTCTTCACAGATGTGCAAGGGGACATCGAAATGACAGTTGTAAATTCGATTCCCCTATGCACATATGCTAAATTTTTTGAGAGGACGATAAAGATGACAGGAAAAAACTCTATATGTTCAAAATTGAATAGTGAAAACGGTACAGTAATCATCGAAGCAACTTTTGTGTTTCCTATTATGTTTATTATCCTCTTTTTCTTAATTTATATGGGAAATGCTTTTTATATGAAAGCTCAGGTTGAATCTGTAGTTGAGCAAAAGGCAATTCAAGGCGCTGCATATTGTGCAGATCCGATTCTGGAAACAATGAAAGAAACAGGAAAATTTCCGTCACTCTCGGCTCTGGAAACAAAGCCGTATCGTTATATTTTTGGCGGTATGAATGATGTAGAAAGCAAAATATCAAATGAAGTTGAAGAAGCATTGACAGGAAAAACATCAACCTTCTTTACAAATATGTCTCCAAAAATCACAACAGCTAAATCAGATATAGCCAAATACAACAATTATGTCGTTTATTCTACATTTTCAGTAGAGGTAAAGTATACCATTAAATTTCCTATCAGTTTTTTAGGAGAATCAACACCGCCGATGTTGGTTATTACTTCAAGAGCAGAAGCACCGGTTGATGATACGGCAGAATTTATACGAAATACAGATATGGTTATAGATGTATTCAGCAAGTCAAAAGTCGCACAGAAGATATCTGATGTGTTCGGAAAAATAAATGATTTTATATCAGGATTTGCTAAAAAGTAAGGAGGATTGTGGGTAATGAATAGGTTCAAAAAAACCAAGGGTGCTGTTTCAATATTCCTTGTTATTATTTTGGTGCCAATGATGACTGTTTCTGCACTTTTTGTAGATGCCAGCAAAGTGTCATTGGCTAAATCTGTTTCGGAATCTGCAGGAGATTTGACTCTCAATACAGCACTTACTGACTATGACACAAAATTAAAAGATATGTACGGCCTTTTTGCGACTGCACAGAATACAGACGAATTGTATGCAAGTTTGGAGGATTATTATCGCTCCTGCATTACTTCTTCGGGTGTCAGCAACGAAGATGCCGATTCTTATGTGGATCAAATTATGGCTCAGCTTGGTTTGGTTGGTGACAGTGGTGATGTGTCTGATGTACTCAATATGGAGCTTGTAGACTTTAGTGTGAATAAAAACAGTGACGCCACACTTTCAAATGCAAGTGTTATGAAGAAGCAGATTGTCGATTTTATGAAATATCGTGCTCCTATTAACACAGGTTTAAGTTTTCTTTCTTCAATTCAGACATTTAAAACATTAAGCAAGCAAAGCGAACTTGTTGATAAGCGACAGGATTACTACAAAGAAGAAGAGAGTGTAATGAATACACTCAAGTCCGCTTGGGAATATATTAACAAATACAATTCTTTGCCCCTTATTACCGATGAAAATTATTTCAGCGATATGCAGAAAAATTTAAAAGACTCTTCAGGTTGGGAGAATGATTATAAGTTTTCCGTCAACAGAAAGACGATAATGGACCTATACGATACACAGGACTATATTGATTATTATTGTAATGTACAGAAAGTAAATAATGTCGAATCTAAAAATGCAGCAGGCGATAATGTTAGGGTTGATTTGTGGAGATTTACTTATTCTGAAACAGGTGTATCTGCCCCTTTACAAGATTATACTCAATATTATCCAAAACGAGTTGGCGGATATGATAAAAACAAACTTCCCACAGCTGATGGAATAAAATCATTGATGAATTCGTTCTATAGGGAACTTCAAAAAATGGATTCCTATGGGGCAGAAATCAAGAAAACATCTGCCCCTGTCGATGTGTATGACTTACAGTACCTTGTTCAAACAAACAGAAAAAATTTGGGACCGTACACAAGCTCTGCTCAGTCAGTGTATACAGTATATCAAAAACTGAAGAATGCAATGATATGGGTTGAGGCTTATGACGATGATGCAAAAAAGGAACTCAAAGATACTCAAATAACTGTAAATTCAAAGTCAGATAAGCTTTCTTCCCAATTTTCTACAATTGAAAGCAAGTACGAAAGCGCTATGAACGAGGTCAGTGGAATCGCCAAAACTTTTTCTGATATTTCACAGGAGCTGAATAAAGGCGAAGATCCGACAAACACAACAAAGACGAATGATTTAATAAAAGGTATAAGCGACAAGGTCTCGGGTTATGTTGACAATATGGAAAAAGCTAAAGAATACCTTGATAACGCATCAAAGAAACTTAATGAGGCAAAAACTTCTGTTGAAAGCGGAAAACTGTATAACGCTAAAAATGCGTGGGAAGGTGCAGCTAACGATAATGAACTTAAAAACACATCTATGGCTCGGCAGGATAAAGCAGAAATTCAGGAGTTGGGAACTTATCTGAATACGCAAGAAATAGAAAAAATGGTTACAAGATTAAAGAATATCTCAGATAACCTCCAAAAAAGTATTGATAAAATTAAAAAATATAAGTTTGACGGTACTTTTATCGGAGATATAAAAGGTTACGGTAAAGCCGAGTCCTTAATTGAGAGCAAGGTTGGGGCTGCTCAGCTTAAGAGCGTTAAACTTTCAACACCGGAACTAAAAAGTCAGGCAGACGGTTGGTTTTCCTGGGAGAGCGGAAAACTTGATGTGAGCTGGGTGAATAAATCAGGAACACAGGTTTATCTACACGGAAAAACCGATAAGTTGAATTTTTATTCGTATTTGTACACCCATTTCAACACAGGCGAGGTTTCTGCAAAAACAGAAACAAAATCTGAGAACAAATCAGACGGTCAGAATTTGTATGACGATATAAAGAAAAATTCAGATTCAAAGGCAAGTGATGATGCTAAAAATGCAGAAAAAGGAAATATTACAAACAGCAAGGATTTATCTTCATTGGTCACAAAGGGTTGGCCGTCGAAAGATGCGGGAAATAATGATGAAATTCCTTCTTCAGAAATAAAAACAGGTGATTCTGCGGCAAAAGATACAAGCAAAAGCCTTAGTTCTATGTTTAAAAACTTAGGTGACGCAGCCGCAAAAATGGGAACAGACTTGCGAGATAAATTGTATGTTTCCGATTATGTCCTCAGTATGTTCAGTTACGATACAATTGAGAAGGAAACGGAAAAAAAGTCGGGCAAAGATGCAGAGATACAGACATTAACGCTTACCCCGATGAACACAACAAACAATTACGCCTACGGCAAAGAGGTTGAGTATATAATTTACGGTGGTTCAAACTCTTCAAATCTCACCAAGGCCTACGGTTCAATTTACGGAATCAGATTTGGATTTAATGTAATATACGCATTTATGGACTCATCTATTCGAGATACCGCATTTGCTATTGCAACCCCGATTTCTGCGGCTACATTGGGTGTTATTCCTGCTCCGCTTATTCAGGCGGCAATTATTATAGGAATCGCTTGTTGTGAGTCAGCATTGGATTTGCAAGATTTAAAAAACGGCGAAAGCGTTCCGTTGTTTAAGAACAGCGATACATGGAAATGTTCTATCAATGGCTTAATGAATGAAGCAAGAAAAGGCATTGGTAATGCGTTAAAAGATGTTACCGATGTGACCATTGATACGGGCATTGAAGAGTTGAATGGTTTGCTTGATATGACGGATGACCAGCTTACTGAGTTCATCAAAGACGGAACGGATAAAGTTGTCAATTCTGTTTCTACATCATATGATACTCTCATTGCAAGGCATGCAAATACGGCGATTCAAAAGCTGACAACTCTCTGTAATAATGCCATTGAAAAGTATGCAAGCGATCCGTCTGTTGATATGGCAAATAAAGTTACCACAGGGTTAGATGATTGGCTCAAAGCAGAAGGTAAAGGTGTTGATAAAAGTTCTGATCTTGGATACATAGTTAAAGCTGAAGCAGTAAAACTGATAAAAGAAAATTATGTTCAAGTATTGTTAGATAAAATGAAAGATGTTACTGAAAATGCAGAAACATCAATATCAAATGCGGCGAATAGTATTACTGAAGTCGTAGAAGAAATAAGATCAAGTATTACCAGAATTATAACAACTACATCTGACAAAGTAATTGCCTATAAGGATAAAATGAAAGACAAAGTTAAGGAGTCAATGAAAGGCGGAGCAGGAAAGTTAAAGGAAACCCTGAATCAGCAGATTGACGGAATTTTTGGAAGTAATTCAGGTGACACGGATTCTACAGGAATGGCTTCATTACTGTCATTTTCCTACAGTGACTATCTCAGATTATTTTTAATGATAGGTCTTTATACAAACGAAGAGGGAGTACTGCTCAGAACAGGAGATGTTATACAGGCAAATATGAGACAGGATGCTGAAAGAAAAGACTTTAAACTTTCAGATTCGGCTGTATATGTTGACCTGTATGCAAAGGTTCAGGTTAAGCCGACTCTGTTGGCACTTCCGCTGTTTGCCGATGTTGAGGGCAACCCTTCGGATAATGTAAACTGGTATACAGTTGAATATAAATCTACCAAAGGATATTAAAGGAGAAAAAACACAATGAAAAAAACACTCACAATTTTAATCGCACTCACCATGCTCTTATCTGTTTCTGCCTGTGGCAACAGCGAATCACAACAGCCGACAGATTCGGCAATCAGTTCATCACAAGTGCCCCAGACGGAAGGCAGTTCGGAAACTGTTGCACAATCATCAAACACAAAGTTATCGGGCACTTATAAAGTTCCACTTAGAAATATATATGTGGATATACCGAACTACAAGGAACTTGAAAAAGCATACACAGAATTGTTTATTGTTCATGATTCAAGATATGTTACATTTACATCTGCAAGACTAAGTAAGGCGGATTCTGCAAAAGATGCGCACAATGTTGCTTTTAAAGAAATGATTCCAAATATGCAGAATTATGCAGGCGGAATTAACGATATAACAATTACCAAAGACGAAGAGACCACAATCAACGGAATAGATATGTATTTGTTCGAGGGTACTATTAACTACGGAACAGATACAAAATTTGACGGATATGCAAAAGGCTGCGCATTCGTTCTTGATGGGATTCCGTGCGAGATTGTCGGTTCGGTAATTGATAAGTCACAAAGTCAGGAACTTATTGATGAAATCAGTGAGATTGTAGATGAAATGACACAAACAGTTCGTTCAGAAGAGTAAGCAAAAAAATCGGAGGGATGGAAATGCTGAAAAGAATAAAAGGCGAAAGTGGATCGGTTACTATTGAGGCAACCATCTCTCTGTCTGCATTTATGTTTGCAATCGTGACCTTGCTTACCATTGTAAATATCTGTTTGGTGCAGGCTCGTGTTGCTGTAGCTATCAACACAACTGCAAAGGAACTGTCACAATACAGTTACCTTTATTCACTTACAGGATTTAATAAGAGCGAGGCTGAGCTTGCTCAGGCGGCTAAAGACGGAACGCAGGATATTGATTCTATTATGTCTGATATAAATACCGTATTCAATGAAATCGAAAATCTCGGCAATACAGGAAAATCTTCTATGGATAATATTTCTGATATATCTAAGTCTTGGGATTCCGCCGTCGGAAGTGCAGATAAAATTAAAGACGCAGGCAGTTCATTAAAGTCTACAATTGAAGATATTGCCAAAGATCCAAAACAGTTGATGTTCGGAATTGCAAAAATGGCGGCAAGTGAAGGTTTAAATCTTGCAAAATCAAGACTTGTGGCTGCCCCGCTTTCTAAGGTTTTGTGCAAAAAACACCTTGTCAGTTCAAAAGACGGTAATGTTGATGATTATTTAAAACATCTGGGTGTTGTTCCTAACGGAAACGGCTCTTACATTGACGGACTTGATTTTTCAAATTCAACCTTATTCCCATACGGCTCAAATGAAATAACTGTTGATGTGTCGTATGATGTCAAAGTAATTGCGTTGCTTCCGATTGATTTTAAATTTTCTTTTCATCAAAAAGCAATTACACACGGCTGGCTTGCAGGCGAATCTACATATAAAGGTTCTAAAAAATACAAAGAAACCGATACCCTCTGGACAAAAGCTACCGTTCAGGAACGGTCAAATTTAATTCGCCATATGGTTATTGCGGATATGGAAAAAGAGGGTTATAAGAAAACCGCAGGTTTGACAGATGTTCAGCTCTATAATTCCGAAAAAAATGAATTTGTTATGATTTCCTCAATGAACCCACTTTACAGTTCAGCTGATGAAGATGTAAAAACTCTTGATGATTTGGATTCGGTTGCACTCAAGGAAAGTATTGAGAGATTGTGCGGAAAAATGACGAGCACAACAGACGGACTTTCTTCTGTTGATGTTAAAACCGAAAAAAACGGACAAACAACCAAGGAGAAACAAAATTGCGGCGGAGCTAAAAATAAGATTGTCTTGGTTATTCCTGAGGATGAAGGTCTTAAGGAAAAAATTGAAAAGGTGATTGCTGACGCAGATACCCGTGGAGTAACGATTGAGGTTGTTCCGAGTTACGGAAAAGGCGCCAGCAAAACAGAAGAAAAAGATAATTAGGGATGAGAAAATGAGAATAATAATTGAAACCGTTATCTCCCTCGTTTTGATGTGTACAGGCTATGTCGGAACTTGTGTTTATTTGAAAAACGGCACTATTAAAAAATTTAACAAGAGCGATATTGCCATAGATTCCAAAAGCAAGGTTATATACATCGTTTTCGCTGTATTGAAAAGTATATGTATAGTTGCTTTGTTTAACACAATTTATGTTTCGCATAGCATAATTCACCAGCTAAAACTTTTGGTTTTGATAGACTCAATTTTACCGATGGCGGCTGTTGATTACAAAAAGCATAAAATACCAAATCCGTTTTTGATTGTGTCTTTAGTGTTATGTATGGTGCTTTATATTGCAGAGCTTGTTTTTTCTCCGTCAACAGTGCTTGATTCACTAAAAGACGGAGTAATCGGAGCTGCGGTTATAGGTTTGTTTTTCTTGTTAATATCACTTGTTTTTAAAAACAGTATGGGTATGGGTGATATTAAATTATTTGCTTTGATGGGTCTGTATCAAGGTCTGTGGGGAGCATTTAATTCAGTGTTTTTTTCACTTTTGGTTTCATTTTTCCTTGCACTGGGATTGCTCATTTCAAAGAAAAAGAAAAGGAAAGACTCAATTTCATTCGGACCGAGTATTCTGCTTGGAACAATTATTGCTATAGGCTTATCCGGAATATGATGAGGTGCACAAAATGAAAAACTACAGAAAAATAATACCGCTTGCTTTGGTTGTTCTTATGGCACTGGCGTGCTATTCTCTTGTTTCTAATGCTGTTAAAGAAAACAGTGATTACAATCACTATTTATCAGAGGCAAGAAAATATGCTGAGTTGGATATAACTAAGTATGCTATAGAAAATTATAATAAAGCTCTGACCATCAACCCAACTCCGGATGTTTATGTGGAAGTAGCTGAATATTATGAGAGGCAGGAAAATTCAGATACGGAATTTTTGAATTGGTGTGAAGATTTCTTTGAAAAATATCCTGCAAATTCAAAGTCGTATGATTGTATTCTCAAAGCATATATGAAACAGAAAGATTATGATGCGTGCTTTGATGTGTTATCTACAGCAGAGAAACGCAATGTTTCGTCTGACTACATAAAATCTGTTAAAAATGAACTCTCATATTCATTTAAACTTGATTTCAATACATACGACGATGTTGGAATATTCGGTAACGGTTTTTGTGCAGTAAAAAGTAAAGATGTATGGGGCTATATTGATTCTTACGGAAATCAAAAAACACCAATCACATATGTTTCGACTGCTCCGTTTACAAAAGCTGAAATGGCTCCTGTTGTAGACCAAAAAGGTAAATGCTATTTTATTGATAATACAGGTTCAAGAGTTTTGGCTTCGAAGGAAAAATATAAATCATTTGGAATTTCTTCTGACGGCATAATAAAAGTTGAGCTTGAAAACGGAAAATATTCATATTGTGACAGCGAACTTAACAAGTTGTTTGGTGAGTATGATGACGCTACTGCTTTTAATAATGGTATAGCAGCTGTTAAGGAAGACGGACAATGGAAAATTATAAATAATAAAGGTGATGAAAAGTTGTCAACTAAATATGCTGACATTATTACCGACGAGAAAAATATCATATTTAGAAATGATCGGCTTTTTGTAGGCGATGGAACAGGTTATATCATGATAGACTCTTCCGGAAAACAAATCGGCAATGAAAAATATGAAAACGCTCATTGCTTTGCTGACAGTACCTATGCGGCCGTTGAGAATAACGGAAAATGGTTCTTTATAGACAAAGACGCAAAACGATTATCTGATAAAACCTACGAAGAAGCTCGCTCATACAGCAACGGACTTGCTGCTGTAAAAATTTCAGGTAAATGGGGGTTTGTTGATACTGACGAAAATGTTGTGATTGAACAGCAGTTTTTTGGAGCAAAAGATTTCAGCGAAAAAGGCAGCTGCTTTATACAAACAGGAGACAAATGGCAATTGCTTAAACTATATCGCCTGAATAGAGAGGAGTAAATATCGTGGAATTTTTTTATGAGAATCAGGGTGTTAATACATATCTTGTATATAAAATAAAAGAAGGGGATTCTATTGACACATTAAGCCTTGGTATGATTACCAACAACAATATTCCAGGATTGATAAAAACAATTTTCACTCAAATGGATGAAGTCAGATTCATAAAGTATAATGTTTCGGCTAAAATTTCTATGAAACAATTTTTTACGGGAGTAGTGAACCGTAAAAGATTACTCGGCGTCTTTGACGGTATAGTCAACGCTTTAATATCAGCAGAAGACTATATGATTGATATATCAAGTGTCATTCTTGATTTGGACTATATATTTGTAGATGTGTCAACTTGTGAGGCAACTCTCATATGTTTGCCTATAACTAACAATGAGATACAAAAACCTGATTTAGGGGCTTTCTTCAAAAACATTATGGTTAATACTCAGTTCGATCAAACTGAAAATTCTGACCATGTTACAAAAATATTTAATTACCTAAATGGCTCACCTCTTTTTTCACTCGTTGACTTTAAAAAGCTTATTGATGGTTTAAAGAATGAACAATCAGTTAATACGACACCTGTACAACAGGTAGTCAGCGTTCGAAAAGTGGTTCAGCCAAAACCTAAAGAAGCTTTGGAGTCGATTCCTGTTGTAAATAAGGTACAACCCAGAACAACACCTGTTCCACAACCGATTCAGATAAATCAGCCTAAATCACAGCCGGTTGTTAAATCAACAGTTTCTGGCACTAATAATGTTGTTAAACCGCCGATTCAACAGCAGTCACAGCCTGTAATATCTGAAGAACCTGAGAAAAAGATTAGTATGTTTAACTTGCTTATGCACTACAGTAAAGAAAACAAGGCCTTATACGATCAGCAGAAGGCAGCTAAAAAGGCTAAAAATGATGCACAAAAACAGGCACAGGCTAATCAAAATGTTAATGGAAACGCAAGTAAAATCAATGGTAATTACGGCTATAAAATACCAAATGTAAATCAGAATTCAGGAAACGGCAGCTTTGCAATTCCGGGACAACCTGCTTCAAACATACAGCAGCCCACACCGATTAAACAGCAGAATCAACCTACAGCAAGACCGCAAACACAGCCTTCACAGATTCCGGCTCAGCCTGTTGTACAGCAGTCGTTACAAAATAAGCCGTACAATCAGCCGGTTCAGCAGATTCAAAATGTTCAACAAGTTCAGACTGTTCAGCAGGTACAACCACAGGGGCAGCCTATGAACTTTGGCAATACCACAGTTTTAAATAACGGAAAAATCGGTGAAACTACAGTCTTAAGCGGAGATTTGCAGCAGACTCAGGCAGTAAGGCCGCATCTTTTACGCAATAAAAATAATGAAATAATTAACCTTACCAAGCCGGTTTTCCGTATTGGCAAAGAAAAAAGTTATGTTGACTATTTTGTAAGTGACAATACTGCTGTAAGCAGAAGTCACGCTAACATAATTACCCGAGGTAACAAGTATTATATTGTTGACACAAATTCAACAAACCATACATTTGTTAATGAAAAAATGATTCCGAGTAATGCTGAAACCGAAATACATCACGGTGATAAAATTCGTTTGGGTAATGAGAATTTTGAATTCAAACTTTATTAAAGTTAAGATGTTTTGATCAGAAGATTTTAATAATTCAGATGTTATAAATTATGGAGTGTGACTATGGATTTTATAATATCCGCCATTACTGATATAGGAACGACTAAAAGCACAAATCAGGACAGTTTTAATGTTAGAGTGCTGTCCACACCAAAAGGAAAAATGGTTTTCGCTGTGCTTTGTGACGGTATGGGAGGCCTTTCAAAAGGCGAGATTGCAAGTGCGTCACTTGTAAATGGGTACTGCAAATGGGTAGATAACAAACTTCCGATTTTATGCGAAGAGGGGTTTGATGATGTTGATATTCGTTCCGACTGGACAGAAATTGCAATCGAATATAATGAAAAAATAAAGAATTACGGAAAAAAATGCGGACTTGCAAGTGGACTCGGCACGACCGTGACGGCAATACTTTTGACTGAAAATAGATATTATATCATCAATGTTGGCGACACTCGTGCCTATGAAATCAGTGATAATGTGACAGTGATGACAAGAGATCACAGCGTTGTAGCAAGAGAAATTGAACAGGGAATCATCACGCCTGAACAGGCCAAAAACGATGTAAGAAGAAGCGTTTTGTTACAATGTATTGGTGCATCCGAAGAGGTCTATCCCGATATGTTTTTTGGGGATACAAAGCTGAATGCGGTATATATGTTGTGCAGTGACGGATTCAGACACGAAATCAGCAATGAAGAAATATATAATTCACTAAATCCGAATGTTATGGTTGATGCTGAGGGGATGAAGTGTAATATGCAATCACTTGTTGAACTTAACAAGCAGCGACAAGAAAGAGATAATATTTCGGTAATTACTGTCAGAACTTTTTAAAATTGGAGGGAACGGGATGCTTAAAATAGGATCTCTTGTTGACGGCAAATATAAAATACTCAGTAAAGTCGGACAGGGCGGTATGAGTGTTGTATATATGGCGATTAACGAGAAAGCAAACAAGACCTGGGCAGTTAAGGAAGTCCGAAAGGACGGTGTTCTTGATTTTGAGGCAGTTAAGCAGGGACTTGTAGCTGAAACGGACATTCTTAAAAAATTAAGTCATCCTAACTTGCCGAGTATCATAGATGTTATTGATACAGATGATTCTTTTATCATTATAATGGATTACATTCAGGGTAATTCACTTAATAAAGCACTTGAAGAATATGGTGCGCAACCTCAAGACAGGGTAATAGAGTGGGCAAAACAACTTTGTGATGTTTTGGGTTATCTCCATTCAAGGCAACCTCCGATAATTTATCGTGATATGAAACCTGCGAATATTATGCTTAAGCCTGACGGAAATGTTACGCTGATTGACTTTGGTACTGCCAGAGAATTTAAGGAAAAAAATCTTGCAGACACAACTTGCCTTGGTACGGTTGGTTATGCTGCTCCGGAACAGTTCGGAGGAATGGGACAAACTGACGCACGAACTGATATTTATTGTCTCGGAGCAACGCTTTACCACCTTGTTACCGGATGTAATCCCAGCGAGCCGCCGTATGAAATGGAGCCTATTCGTCAGAAAAATCCTGCGTTATCAAGTGGACTTGAGCGTATCATTCTTAAATGTACGCAGAAAGATCCGAACAATCGTTATCAGTCAGCGGCTGAACTGATGTATGCTCTTGAGCATTATGAAGAAATTGACGATGTATATAAGAAAAAACAGAAAAGAAAGTTAGCGGGTTTTATAACAACTCTTTCTTTAGCTGTAATATTTGCTGTCGGTGGGTTTACCCTTAATTATTTTGCAGCACAGAAAGCAACGGATACATATCAAAATTTAATGTCTGATGCAGCAAAAGCTACCGACTATAATAAGAAAATTAAGTTATACGGTCAGGCTATCGCAGTTCCAAATAAAGCGGGGGAGAAAGATGCCTACCTTGGCTTAATCCAAGCTTATAAAGAAAACGATTCGGTATTTTCTACCGAGGAATCCGCACAGTTGATTAAATATATAAATAACAACAAAAAGCAATTGCAGGCTGACCCTGAAAATTATACAGAAATATGCTTTGAAACAGGAAAATTATTCTGGTACTACTATGATTACGGTAAGGGCAATCCGATAACACGAGCTACAAGTTCAATTGCGTGGTTCCAAGATGTTATTAACAATGCTCCCGAAGGATATGAAAACCTGAATATGGCAAAGGCATATTCGAGTATCGGAAAATTTTACCGTGACATTACAACAGATGTTACAGAAGCGGATGACAAAGGAAAGTATAAACCTTTCTTTGATAACATAAATGAACTTTTGAATTCAATAGCAAAAGACACTAGTGAAAGTGAAATTGTAAGGTTGGAATTGCTTGAACTTGCAAGAAATGCCATTTCACAGTACGCTACAAAGTTCAAAGGTGATGGCGTTACCAAATCAGAAATATCGGATATGTATTATCTGATAAGGGATACATTAGAAGATATTGAGACTACTACAGAAAAAACAACTGCCAAGAAGAATGGAACCAAGTCATTGCTTTTTGATACAAAAAAGGCAATTGATGCAGCATATAGCACAAGCAAGGGAGGGACTCAGTAATGTCGGTTGAATTATTACAAATCCTTTCTGTGGTAGCATACATTCTTGCAGTCGTAATGCTTGTACTCAGCATTATACTCTTCTTTGTACTGAATATACGGAAGGTAATCGGAAATCTTTCAGGTTCTACGGCAAAAAAGGCAATCAATGACATAAGACAAAAAAATGAAATGTCCGGAAGAAAGTCTTACAAGCCGAGTGCGGTTAATTTAGCAAGAGGCAAAATAACCGATAAGATGACGCCTTCGGGAAACATAGCAAATCAAGGATACGGAGATACTGTTTCACCGATTACAGAAAAATTCAGTACATTGGATTTGAATCCACAATCTAAAGAAACTACAATTCTGGACACAACAGCTGATGAAACAACAATTTTGAACGATGTTTCTGCATCTGAGGACACTGTTGTTTTGTCTGACTTTAACACAAAGGAAAATGTAACCAAAAATACAGTTGAAAGCGGACAGCGCACCGAAATTCGCACCGAAGTGGAAATAGGCTTCACTGATAGTGACGAAATTATAGAATAGGGGTGTTATAGTGAATAAATCAGTAAGAAAACTTATGCTTAACTTCCTTATTTCTGTTGTGTTCGCTGTTCTTGCGAGTCTTGTGCTGTTGCTTATTCCGCTGAACAGCGGAGGAGAACGAAATGTTTTATTGATTCTTACAGGAGCTTTTTTCTGGTTATTTTTTATTATTTCTCAGGTATCGTTCTGGCAGGCAAATAATTTAAGAAAAACGATTTTGAAATGCTCTAAAAAGCGAAAGGTCAAGAAACCTGATGACAGTTTGGGTATAATTTCATTTTGTAAAAACAAACCTGCTTGTATAGCAGACGGCATATTGATAATATCTGTGATAATTCTTGTTATTGTATTGTGCTTTAACATGAAAAATCCATGGCTTATTATTACAGATGTGTCCTTTTTATTCTTATCGTTTAACTTGCATTGTATGTTAAATGGCAGAAATTTTCAATATATAAGATGCTTTGAAAAGAGCATTGAAAGTAAGGAGAGGTAAAAATGTACAATAAAAAAAGCGGATTGGTCAATCGTGCATTTTCTGTAGTTCTTGCACTGCTTATGGTTCTCAGCATATTGCCGATAACCGCATTCGCAAGCACATCAGTCAATGTTGACTCATTTACTGTTTGTGTAAATGATAGCGTGAATAACGCAGACATCAATGACGCAAGTATTGAATACAAGGTGCTCATTGACCAAAATGTTAAGGAAGACAATACGGTAAAAACCAACGAAGGCGAAGCTGTTATTGCCGAGATGAAAAACTATGAGCAAGACATTGCTGACGGCAAGACGGTGACCTTTGAATACAGCGTTTCGGCTGACGGCTATGTTACAAAGACCGGCAAGGCTGATGTAACAGATGTAAACGACAACATTGATGTTAAACTGGAGAAAAAGGTTGTTGAGACTGTTCCGATTACTGTAAATAAAAATGGAAGCGGTACCGTTAAAATCAATAACGAAGAGGTAACGGATTCTAAAGCTGTTGAAAAAGACAGTACGGTAGAACTGGAAGTTACCCCGGCAAAAGATACCTACATCAAGAAACTTGTAATCGGCGGAGAAACAAAGTCTGTTGAAAAAGGAAAGTCATACAGAAATTCTTTTAAAGTATCAGATGCACTTACAGTAGAGGTTACTTTTGTAAAAGAGTATACCGTAAGTATCGACAAGAATGCGGGTGGTTCTGTAAAGCTTGACGAAGACAGTTCTGAAAATCAACTTTTTGACGAAGGTACCAAAACGAACCTGACTGTTTCGGCAGATGAGGGTTATCAGATTTTGTCTGTTTCTATAAACGGAGAAGATGAAACTGTAACAGATACATCAAAATTTAATTTTAATAAAGAGCTTACTGTTAACAGCGACATTGCTATCAAAGTGGAATTTGTAAAGGTTTATACCGTAAAAGTATCCTGGGACAAAAACGGTAATGTAAGTGTCAGACCTGCACTGACGCAGGGAGATGGTACATCAACGGAGGGTACTGTTGTTGTAAAAAAAGATGGTATAGTTAGTATAACCGCCACACCCAGCGAAACTTATCGTGTAAGTTCTGTTAAAATCAATGGAGAAGAAATTAGCTATGATGATAACCGTTTCAATGCCAATAAATCGTATAAGTGGGAACAAACGGGCGTTGCTATGGACTATGAAATTGAAATAACATTTGCTCCAATTTTATGCAAAATCGATGTTAATGCAGGTGAAAACGGTTCTGTAACGGCAGATAAGTCAGAAGTAAACTACGGTGAAAGTACTAATATTACAATTACTGCAAATAAAGGATACTGTATTGACGAAGTTAAAGTGAACGGAGAAGATAAAAAAACATCCGTTACACGAAGTGGCGAAAACACATATAAGCTTTCAATTGAAAATATTACAAGTGAATCAAACAAAGTATCAGTTTCATTTAAAAAGTATTCTGAAATGGAATCCGGCGACTACAAGTGGGACAAGGATGACGCTATTCGATCATCAAGTGACGGAACATTTGTGTTTAATAAAGATGCTGCAGTTGTTTTTAGTACGGAAAAGAACGGCATTGAACTGATATTTGACGATAAGACATCTATAGGTGGATACGGAATAAAATCTGTTGAAATTACTGATACAGAAACTGTCAAAGAAGTCATTGTTTATAAGAATGAAACCGAAATAAGCAGTGAAGAATTTGACAATTTGAAAATTGTAATTGACAAGGCTGCACCTAATCCAAAAATAGGTGTCGAAGAAGCAAATGAAAACGGCTACTACAATTCTGATTTTAATGTTACACTGAGTGCGAAGGATTCAGATGCTTATTCCGGAATAAGCAAATTGGAATATTGGGTTTACAAAAATGGTGAGACAGTGACAGATCACCATGAAGTCTATTCCTATAAATCGGGTGATGAAATTTTACAAGAAAAATCTGTTGATGATGTAAAAATTGATGCAGAAAAAAATAACAGCGACAATGTAAAAATTGTATTGAAGGTAACAGACCTTGCAGGTAATGAAAACGAGGTATGCGAGAAGGTAAAAATCAATACCACGGCACCGACTGTAAATGTAGAAATCAACGGTAACACCAATACAAGTTTTGAAAAAGGTTATTACACTCAAAGAACTGCAACTGTAACAATTACAGATAGAGGCACAACATTTGATGCAAACGCTGCAACTGACGGAATCAAAATTTCTGGTAAAGGTATTGACGGAAATGAAATATCACTTGACAAAACAAAGATGATTTCTAAGTGGGATACCAACGGTGATACACATACTGCTTATGTGAAATTTGACGAAGACGCAAACTACGATTGGTCTGTATCATACCAAAATAAGGCAGGAAAAAGTGCCGAAAAGGTGGATGTATCAGAACAGAAAACACCGTACAAATTTACAGTAGATAAAACATCACCTTCTCTTAAACTTACATATGAAAAAAATACGTGGAGCGAGCTCCTCCAAACAATTACATTCGGAATTTGGAGCAAGAGTGATGTGGAGGTAACTGCAAATGCGAAAGATGATATTTCACCGATAAAGAGTGTTTCTTATCACAAATATAACGGTGATACTGCACTCGGTGATAAAGAACTTGATGAACTCTACAATGACGGCAAGTTCACAGAATGTGAGAACTTTGCAACAATATCTTCCGAAGAGAGATTTGTGATTTATTTCCGTGCCGAAGATTATGCAGGTAACTACACCTATGTTTCTTCAAACGGTATTGTAGTTGACAAAACAGCTCCCCAAATCACACTAACCTCTGATGTTGCAAATGAAAACGGTTATTACAATAAAGATGTCAAAGTCAATGTTGGTGTTGATGAGATGAGTCCAAACTGTTCGGGTATTAAGAATGTGTATTATGAGGTAATAAATGGCAATGAGGTTACACAGTCAGGAAATCTTTATAACTTTGATGTAAAAAGCCCCACCAAATCACAGTTTGAGCAAAAAATTTCGGGAAACATAACTGTTTATGCAGAAAAGAATAACTCTGATAATATAAAAGTTATCGTAAAAGCTGTTGATAACGCAGGAAATCAATCTGAAAGCTCTGTTGTTCTGAATATTAACAAAACAAATCCGACAATATCGGTTAAGTTCGACAATAATGATTTAAAATTCGCAGAAAATGAAAGAGGCTATTTTAATGCAAACCGTACTGCAACTGTAACAATCACAGACAGATTCTCAACATTTGATGCAAAAGCTGCAACTGACGGAATTGTAATTTCTGCTAAAGACATTAACGGAGAAGAAATATCACTTGACAAAACAAAGATGATTTCTAAGTGGGATACCAACGGTGATACACATACTGCTTATGTGAAATTTGACGAAGACGCAAACTACGATTGGTCTGTATCATACCAAAATAAGGCAGGAAAAAGTGCCGAAAAGGTGGATGTATCAGAACAGAAAACACCGTACAAATTTACAGTAGATAAAACATCACCTTCTCTTAAACTTACATATGAAAAAAATACGTGGAGCGAGCTCCTCCAAACAATTACATTCGGAATTTGGAGCAAGAGTGATGTGGAGGTAACTGCAAATGCGAAAGATGATATTTCACCGATAAAGAGTGTTTCTTATCACAAATATAACGGTGATACTGCACTCGGTGATAAAGAACTTGATGAACTCTACAACAATGGCGAATTTCAGGAGCATAATGCTCCTATTAAGGCTTCACCCGGTGAGCAGGCTGTAATTTATGGTCGAGTTGAAGATTATGCAGGCAATTATACCTATGTTTCTTCAAACGGCATAATAGCTGATAATAAAGCACCGGAAATTACATTTGATGTTAGTCCTAAAAACAAATACGGTAAAATTTACAACGAAGATGTAGATGTTTACAACGGAGATGTAGATGTTACAGTTAGTGTTAAGGATGTATGTTCGGGTATTAAATCCATAAATTATAAGGTGTATTGCGATGAGAATGTAACACAGGAAGATACTTATGAATTTAATATTACAGATCCTACAAAGGAACAGCTTGAAACAGAAATATCGAAACTTATAACTGTTGAGGCCGAAAAGAATAATTCTGATAATGTAAAAGTTGTTGTAACAGCTACCGACAATGCAGGAAACAAAACAAAAGACGACGAGCATACAATTTCACTTGTCATTGATAAGACTCCGCCTGAAATCAATGTGAAGTATAACAGCACAGCAAACAACGGTGCAAAAAACGGTTATTACACATCAAGAACTGCAACAGTGACTGTTACTGAAAGAAGCAGTCATTTTGATGGGGCTGATGCAACCAAGGGCATTATAATCAATGCCGTAGATGCAAAAAATAACAAGGTATCAGATGCTTACAAAATCAGCGGTTGGACTACTGTTAAAAATGATAGCAGAAACCCAGATAAGGATACGCATACGGCAACAATTAAGTTTGAAAAGGATGCAAACTACACATTTGCTGTATCCTATACTGATAAGGCGGGAAATGCTAATGACGGCGTTGATGTTTCGGGTCAAAGCAATCCGTATAAATTCACAGTCGATAAGACAAGTCCGACAGGTTCATTAAAGGCAAAGTCTGCCGAAGGACAGGAAACTGAATGGTCAGAACTGCGTAAGACATTAACATTTGGGTTCTGGTCGAAAAAGAAGATTACAGTAACAGGCAGTCAGAATGATAAAACTTCCCCTATTGCAAAGGTTGAGTATTACAAGGTTGAAGCCAAAAATGCAACCGACGGTACAACCCCTCTCACAAAGGCACAGCTTGACAATGTAACTTCATGGGCAAAATTCAGTTCGCTTGAAGTGCGTCCAAATGAGCAGTGTGCTGTTTATGTAAAAATCACGGACTATGCAGGCAACTATACTTACATAAGTACCAACGGACTAATTGCAGACAACAAAAAGCCCCGTGAGGAGTCAGTTGCACCTCAGGTAACTGTTAATCCTCAACAGCCACTCAACGGATTCTATAAGGGCAATGTCAAGGTGTCGATTTCGGTCAATGACCCGCTTACAGGCGGAACATATTCAGGTCTGAAAGAGGTATCTTACAGAGTTTACAGTCAGAATATTCTGACACAGGAAGGAACACTGTATTCATTCAACAAATCTAATCCGAAACAGTCTGATTTGCGCAGCAAGTGGACAGGTTCAATCACTGTTGACAGTGCAAAGAATAACAGTAATGATGTCCGAGTTGTAGTTTATGCAAAGGACAATGCCGCTAATGATTCGGAGGGTGTTGCAAAATTAAAGATTGATACAACCGCACCAAGAATTGATGTTTCATATGATAACAATTCTGCCGACAGCAATTCATATTTCAAGGCAGGACGAACTGCAAGAATTGTTGTTACAGAGCGTAACTTCAATCCTGATGATGTAGTTGTAAAAATTACAAATACTGACGGCAATATTCCGAGAATTTCTAACTGGACAAAAACTGTTGGAACAGGAAATCAGGATGATACAAGATGGACTGCAACAATTCCATATACTGCAGACGGAGATTATCATTTCAGTATTGCATACACAGACCTTGCCGGTAACAAATGCAGCGGAGAGAATTATGCAACAGGAACTGTAGCCGCAAAATCATTTACCATGGACAAAACTGCTCCTACAATTACTGTAAGCTACGATAATAATTCAGCAAGAAACGGCAATTATTACAAGGCTGACAGAACAGCTACTGTCACAATTATTGAGCATAACTTTGATGTCAATCGTGTAAATGTTTCATTCTCAGCAGGTGACAAAAAATCGCCTAATATGAGTGGTTGGAGTTCAAGTGGTGATCAGCATACAGCTACTATTGCTTATAGCAGGGACGGCTACTACTCATTTGACATATCAGTCAAGGATAAGGCAGGCAATGATTCCGCAAAATTTAATACGCAGTCATTCTACATTGATAAAACCGCACCAACCCTTGAAATAACAGGCGTTAAGAACAATTCTGCATATTCAGGAGATATTCTTCCTGTTGTTTCATATTCAGACGATAATTATGATGACAATAATGTTTCGATAAAACTTGTTGGTGCAAACAGAGATAATGTTGATCTTGAAGGTTACTATGACGATCAGATAAACGGAAAAAAGTTTATATTTTATGACTTTGAAAAAGAAAAGAAAGTTGATGATATTTACACTCTGACGGCAACACTTACCGATAAGGCAGGCAATACATCAACGAAGTCTGTTGTCTTCTCTGCTAACCGTTTTGGTTCAACATATGCCTTCGACAGTGCAACAAAAAAGCTTAACGGTGCATATTCAAAGAGCGTTAAAGATATTGTTGTGACAGAAACCAATGTCAATAAACTCAACAACATAAAAATAACACTATTCAAAAACAGTGACACTATCAAGCTCAAGAACGGTACTGATTACAGAATTGATGTGGAAGGCGGCAACGGAAAATGGTATAAGTATGTATATACTATTTTTGCAAAGAATTTTAGCGATGACGGTGTGTACAGACTTAGCTTCCATTCAGAAGATGCAGCTGGAAATATATCTGAAAATACGCTTGATACAAAGAACAAAGAAATTCGCTTTGGTGTTGATAAAACAAAGCCAAATGTAGTACTTGATAATCTTGAAAGCGGACAAACATATCCGTTGGAAAAATTAAAAGTTTCTATGATCGCAAATGATAATTTGCTTCTCAATTCAGTTGTTGTTTACCTTGATAATTATGACAAGGCTTATAAAACATGGGACGCAAAGGAAATTGCTGATATTTTAGGAAAAAACGGCGAATTTACATTTGATGTTTCAGGTAACTCTACCAGAGCGCATAAGATGAAAGTTGTTTGTACGGATGCGGCGGGTAACAAAATTACAAAAGAAATTAAAGATTTCTATGTAACAACTAACCTTTTTATACGATACTATAACAATAAGCTTTTATTCTTTGGCTCAATCGCAGGTTTCTTACTTATCGTAGGTGTGATTGTATATGCTATTGTTCGTAAGAAGAAAGCAAAGTAGTAATCCGGTACGGATTTGTTACTGTAAATGCAAGTATGGGGCTGTGAAAAAACTTCCCCTGTTTTGACAGCTACATGGAAAGTATGCCTTTTTAACAAATTGCCTTATTTTTCACAAAAACTGAAAGGAGCTGCGAAGAATGGAGTTTTAAACTTCATTTCTTCACAGCCCCTTTTCATATGGTTGACATTGTAAATTTAAATTGATACAACGCAATACAAGAACGCAAGGAAGTTTAAGGCGGTTAGCACTCCCGAAAGGGGGTGATATGCATGACTGAATCGGTTTTGCTGATAATTTTACTTATAGCACTCGCAGAAGTCATCAATAGCATAAAAAAATAATCGCCCGACAGCCTCAAATATCGGACGATTATTTTATATTCGTTTTAAAACCTTGGGACTAACCGCTTTTAACGGTTTTCCTTGTGTTCTTATTATATATTATGCAAAAAGCAATGTCAATATTCCATTTGAATTTTATATGGCTGAAAATATTGAGCGGTGACGGAACTTTCCGACACCGCTTTTTTTATTAATGGGTTTACCCAGTGCCACGCTTGCGTGGTACAAACAACCAC
>ERZ1108170.624-NODE-624-length-27841-cov-4.933816_pt1 | contig 27841 bp, 30 predicted proteins | sample MGYA00403705_ERZ1108170 | MGnify/ENA primary metagenome ERZ1108170 (study PRJEB35170, sample SAMEA104062422) | human gut metagenome | biome: human gut; feature: human-associated habitat; material: faeces | place: Denmark | collected 2012-06-15 ...
TTACGAAGTTTAAGTCCGAATGCCATGTTATCATATACTGTCATATGAGGATACAGAGCGTAGTTCTGGAATACCATTGCGATATCTCTGTCTTTTGGCTCAACATCGTTCATGAGTTTTCCATCGATATAGAACTCACCAGAGGAAATCTCCTCAAGTCCTGCGATCATACGAAGTGTAGTAGATTTACCACATCCGGATGGTCCTACGAAAATGATGAACTCCTGATCTTCTACTTCAAGATTGAAATCCTTAACAGCCTCAAAACCGTTTGGATAAACTTTGCAAATGTTTTTTAATGATAAACTTGCCATTGGTCTAAATACCTCCTAAATATTTGTGTTTCGTTATTTGATAACTATACTATACAAAAAAGATGCAAAAAGCACCATATGTCTCCTACACAAAGAATTTTTGTTTTTCTTGTAGGATGTCACAGTGCTTTATGCATCTTTCTCCTGTTTTCGTCAAACTGACGGCTTTTCCACCAAAAACTGTACAGATTGACGAACACAGACGTTCTTCTTTTTTATAAAAAGTTTATTTTATGATCCACAGCCATCATTTCTTTTTACGGATCCTGTGAAGCTGCGGTCTTAATACCAGTTCCGGGATGACAATTCCTTCCCGCTGATTTAACACATATTCCACTGCTTCTGCCACTTCTTCCGGGGTAAGATAAGATTCTTTTTCTTCTCCCACCGTAAAATCGGCGTTCCGGTACAGTTTCGTCTCCGTCATATCCGGGTAGACTGCTGTCACTTTGACGCCATACTTTCTTGCCTCTTCGAATAAACTTGCCGAAAACGCTGCAAGTCCCGCCTTGGTTGCAGCATAGGAACAGCCGTGCGGGCTTGGCTGCTTTGCTGTGACAGATGAAATATTGATGATATAACCGCTGTTTTTTTTCAACGTCCGTAACAGCTGCTGTGTTAAGATCAACGGTACTTCTAAGTTCACACGGATCATTTCCTGTATCTTTTTCGGGTTCAGTTCTTCATGCAGACCGTAATATGCCACTCCAGCATTATTGATAAGAACTTTTACCGTATGCACCGATGTGATCCGTTTTACGATCATACACAATTTATCCGTGTCGGTGAGGTCACAGATGATTGGATGAAATATGCCATTTTTCAAATCATTTTCACACTGAAGTACTCCGGCAATATCTCTATTCTCTTCCATATCAAATCTACGCCCGATACCGAACACTTCATATCCAAGTGCACCTAATTTTTCACTGATGGCGCGTCCGATACCGGATGAAGCGCCTGTTACGATGGCTGCTTTTTTTTGTGTCATAGCTGTCCTTTCTTACGACTCCCACCGGAAGATCTTCTCTTCCGGCACATACTCTAAAAGCTGTCTGATCAGAAAACTCTCCATCTGTTCTGTCAGCTCTTTTCCATAATGATATACCCCGCTGTCATTCTGAAATGGGAACTGCACTACTGCAGAATACGGCTCGTTTTTTCGCATTTTTTTCAGATAATCCTGCGATACACGGAAAGAACCGACACTGACATCAAAGATCTGATCCATGGGAACTTCCTTTGTGACAAGTTCTAACATTTCATAGTACTCTTGTTCCCAGTCCGGACAGTAGATCATCGGATCAAAACACAGGCGCACCGGGAATCCTTTTTTTACCGCATCTGCCACACAGCTGACACGCTGCAAAAGCGATGGCGTATTATGTTCATATTGCTTCGTGATATGCTCTGGAGAAAGTGTAAATGCATAAATTATATTTTCATCCGGAATCAGGTTTTCAAAATATTTTTTATTTGCCGACTTTGTGCGAATTTCGATTTTAAGCGGATAAGGTGATATCTTGTTTTCTTTCAAAACAAAATGCTCCCACGCTCTGACATAACCGGTCACAGACTCAGATGCAAGCAGATCTGTATCGTAGGACACACACAGATAAACCGGATGTTCTGACAGCATCTGATGCAGTTCTTCAAAAATATCTTCTATGTTTACAAAGATCACAATATTGGCAGAGGGATACATTCCTTTTAAATAACAGTATTCGCAGTCATAGATACAGTTCATCATGCAGGATGTATAATAAAAATATGTATTTCCAAAATTCTGGCACACCGGTGCCCCCTGATAGATCAGATTGCCGGTCTTTTTTGCCAGAATCAGGTTTTGTGCATGGTGCTGCTTGTCATAGTCCTGCCTTCGTCTGCAGAATACATCTTTGTAATGCCTGATATGCACTACTTCCGCATGTTCAAAACGCATCAGGATATTCTTTACCCGCGGATGTTCTGCTATTTCTTCTTCCACATAAATATGAGAAAAAAACGAATTATAATAACTTTCGTCCAAGCTCTTCAAAACAGCGTTTCCCCTCTCTTTTGTCCTTACATGGCAGTTCCCCCGCCTGATACATTTCTTCTATGATTCCCTGATAATTAATTCCCGCAAGTGCTGCATATCGCAGCTGCTGCGTCACAGAAGCCCGCATTACCGCCGAGCAGTGCATATCTGCACCTATTCTTTGTGCATACACCGATACTTTCTCCAGCTCTTTCCCATTCTGCAGCTTTTTTATCTCATCAATCTTCATCAGCTCATCCAGATAACTCCGAATTTCAGGAACTGTGTCCGCAACGCTCTGTTTCAGTATTTCTGCCGACAGCCCCAGCACATTTCCCTCATCTGTCATAATTTTTAAAAATGACATCTGATGTGGTCCGAAAAAATATGCCCCTGCCTGATATATGGAAGATGCTTCCATATCATAAAGGAAACCGCCTGCAGCACTATTTTTTATGACCGTTTCGTGTTTGTTGATCAACTCTGTTGTATATTCTGTACGATAAGGCATTGCACCTGTTACAATTTCCTGTTCCACAAATGGATGTCTGTATAAAATATCCGGATAAAAAGTCCGTCCTGTCACATCCTCTGTGATCTTTTTGCACAGATATACTTCTCCTGAAACATTCTTACAAGTTTCATCTGATTCGTTTTTTGTGGAAACCCACGCACAGGTTCCGATATTAACCAAAAAATCCTCCGGCTGTGGCGTTCTTTTCGTACAGATCCTTGCCACGGCTGCCGTTGCTGCGTTCATCCCGCATCCCGTTACCGCAAGCAGGATATTTTCTTTCTCAGAAAAAAAGACAGGGAAACATGTTTCATCTGTCTTTTTTTTCAATCCATATTCACGAATGAATGGCTCTGCCTCACAATATAAGGCATTAAATATATATATCATAGCTTCTCATCCTGACACTGTGATCATCACTGTCTCAAAACTCCTGTTTCTCACGCTTTTCCGGTACTGCCAATGCCACCACGGTTTTCATTTCCAAGCGATTCTGTCTCCTCGAAGCGAATGACCGGCTGATGTTTCTGGATACGGAACTGGCAGATGCGGTCATTGACGTTGATCTCCGTGTCACGCATTGCAAGTGCCGGCATCATCCACACATCATCATCTCCGCAGTAGCTTTCATCTACAACACCCATATGGTTTGTCTGAATGATTCCAAAATTCTTATAGGTAGAACTTCTCGGCACAATGACTGCCTCATATCCCGCCGGAAGCTGCATGGACACGCCAAGTTTGATCAATTTAAATTCACCTTTTTTTAATACAACATGTTCCGCTGACCGAAGATCAATCCAGTCACTTTTTCCATCAATATAGGTAAGTTTTTCTATCTCATCTGAATGATATTTAATTCTGATCGTCTGCTGTTCCATTTTTACTCCTGTCTACTCTGCCCACTCTAAATTGCTGTGTTCTTCTCTGCGGTCACGCAGCATCAGTTCGCGTACTGCCTCTTTTGCCGGTTTGTCATCAAACAGAACATGGTTGATCTCCTCAATAATCGGCATACTCACTTCGTATTTTTTTGCAAGTGCAATGGCTGCCTTTGCAGAGTAAACACCCTCAACAACCATCTTCACCTCATCCATCGCCTGCTTCATTGTATATCCCTGTCCCATCAACATGCCGGCTTTACGGTTTCTTGAATGCTTGCTCTCACAGGTTACAATAAGATCACCGATACCGGTCAATCCATTTAATGTTTCCGCATTTGCTCCCATCTTGATCGCAAGTCTGCTGATCTCAGATATACCGCGTGTGATAAGTGCAGCCTTGGTATTATCTCCGTACCCAAGTCCGTCCGCCATACCTGCCGCAAGCGCGATCACGTTTTTTAAGGATCCGCCAAGTTCCATACCAAGGACATCTGGACTTGTGTATACACGGAACACCTCATTCATAAAGATATCCTGCACGCCCTCAGCCACAGCCTTCTTTCTCGCACCTGCAACGACCGTGGTCGGAAGTCCGATTCCAACTTCCTCTGCATGGCTCGGTCCACACATCACTGCCACATCCGCAGCCGGAACCTCCTGCTCCACAATATCGGAAAGTGTCATAAGCGTATCTTCCTCGATGCCCTTTGCAACACATACGATCACCTGTCCTTCCTTCACGAAAGGTGCCATGGATTTTGCCGTGCTCCTTGTAAAAACAGACGGCACTGCAAGGATCAGATAATCTTTTCCCTCAATCGCTTCTTTTAAATCTGTGGTAAATGTAATACCCTCCGGTAATTTCACTCCCGGAAGTTTATCCACATGCTCGTGTTTTTCACGAAGCATGTGAATTTCCTGCTCTACAATTGACCAGACTGTCACATCATTACCGTTTGTATGTAATACCAGAGAAAGCGCTGTACCCCAGCTCCCTGCACCTATAACCGCTGTCTTTGCCATGCTGTCATTCCTCCTAATTCTTTTTCATTCCAAATTTATTTTCTGTTCCAGTAAGAAGACGCTTAATATTCGCCCTATGTCTCCATAATGCCATCGCCGTGAAACATGCACTGACAATGTAAAATTCCGGCAGATAGGCAGCATCCACATGAAGATATCCCATGTGCCCAAATATCAGTATCTGGATCAGATAACTTGTGACAACAAGGATCGAACCTAAGGATACATACCTTGTAATTGCGATCGATCCGATAAACAGGATCAGACAGATTGGTGCTGCAAGTGGGCAGACTGCAAGTATCATACCGGACGTACACGCAATCCCTTTTCCGCCCTTAAATTTCAGATAAAATGGGAAGTTATGTCCTAAAACTGCTCCAAACCCTGCGTAAAGTTCTAATATTTTAATTGCATCCGGATATTTTCCAATGAAAAGGAAACGGATCAAAAGCACTGCAAAGATAGCTTTAAACAGATCACCCAAAAAAGTAATAAGCCCCGCTTTCCAGCCTAACACACGCAGTGTATTTGTCGTTCCCGCATTACCGCTGCCCTGCGTCCGGATATCAACACCGTGCTTTTCTCCATAAATATATCCTGTCTGGAATAATCCGAAACAATACCCCACTGCCACTGCTATAATTCTTGCCCCGATCATTATTGCTCTTCCTTCCTCTCACGAATGATAAATTTTAACGCCGTTCCACGGAATCCAAATGTATCGCGGATACGATTCTCCAGATAACGGGTATAGGAAAAATGCATCAATTCTTTGTCATTAACAAAAATAACAAATGTCGGCGGTTTTACTGCGACCTGTGTGGTATAGTAAATTTTCAGACGTTTTCCTTTGTCGGAAGGCGGCTGCTGCATTGCCACTGCCTCCGCAACAATTTCATTCAAAACACCGGTTGCAACACGCATACTGTTATTCTCAATGACAAGATCGATCATCTCAAACAGTTTATTTAAACGCTGTCCTGATTTCGCTGAAATAAATAAAATCTCTGCATATGGCATAAAGCTTAAAATCTGACGGATCTTCTCTGTGTGGCGGTAGATCGTCTTATCGTCTTTCTCAATGGCATCCCATTTATTGACCGCGATAATAATACCTTTTCCACGTTCGTGGGCAATCCCTGCAATCTTCGCATCCTGTTCGGTCACACCCTCTGTCGCATCGATCACAATAATACATACATCGGCACGCTCCACTGCCGTCACGGCACGAATGATACTGTAGCGCTCAATTTCTTCCTTGATCTTATTCTTACGACGGAGTCCTGCCGTATCAATAAACACGTATTCCTTTCCATTGTAACGGATGTCTGTATCGATTGCATCACGGGTTGTTCCTGCAATATCAGATACGATCACACGATCTTCCTGTGCCAGTTTATTGATCAGGGATGACTTTCCAACATTTGGCTTTCCGATAATTGCAACCTTCGGTCTCTCATCTTCTGCCTCGTCCTTGTTGTATTCCGGAAAATTCTTTACCACCTCATCAAGCATATCTCCCAGACCTAACATGGAAGATGCGGAAATCGGATATGGATCCCCAATACCCAGATTATAAAATTCATACACATCCGGCATAAATTTTTCAAAGCTGTCCACTTTGTTGACAACTAAAACAACCGGCTTTCCGGAACGGCGCAGCATATCTGCCACCTTAGAATCCGAATCCTGAAGTCCCTGTCTTACATCTGTCAAAAAAATGATCACATCCGCAGTTGCGATCGCAATCTCCGCCTGCTCACGCATCTGGGATAAAATAATATCTTTACTGTCCGGTTCAATACCACCGGTATCGATCATGGTAAAATGATAATCCAACCAGGTCACATCCGCATAGATCCTGTCTCTGGTCACGCCCGGCGTATCCTTTACGATGGAAATCCGCTCGCCTGCAAGCACATTAAACAACGTCGATTTTCCAACATTCGGACGACCCACGATCGCCACTACGGGTTTACTCATAATTTCCTGTACTCCTTTTAATCTTCCAATCTCATGCACTCATGAGCGACTGATACTGCGCTCTGAACATTATTTTGATTTTACAATATCCTGTGATTCTTGTAAAGATATTTTCCATACAGGGCTTTTGGCAGTGCTTCCACAAAACTTTTTTTATTCTGCCACACCTGCATTTTTCTGGATTTTATCAAACTCATCCTCATTATACAAATGCCAGACTCCACTGATCACTCCCATCTTTTCTAATGCCTTGACCGTATTTTTACATCGTGGTCCAAACTGGATATAACTGTTTCCAGATGCATCACCAATCGCAACATTGTCATTTCTCGTATACTGGTAGTCATAATAATTATAATAGTAATCCCAGGTCTGATAATCATTCCCTTTTCCATAATAAGAAAGCGAAAATGCATTGGTATAGGTCTCTTCCTGTTCATCCCTATAAAATGCAGGAAGCTGGTAATAATCAAAATTACCCTCTTTTACATCCTGCTTGATAGCATCACACAGCATGTTGCTCTCCTGTCTGGAAAATGTATATACATCCGATTCGCCATCACTTTTATAAATTGTTAAATAACCGGAATAATAATCGTTTTCTTCGTATCCGTTTCCAAGGATCTGTTTCATCATATTATCCGGATCCGTCTCGAAAGCGGCCAGTTTATATGCAACGGAATTTTTGTCTTTTAATGCTGCATCCGTAACCGAAACCGGATATCTCCGCTCAAACACAGAACCATCTTTCATATAATACCGGAATGACGTATAATAGTAGTTTTTTCCTTTTTTATATACAGATAAATACTCATCTTTGCTTGTGATACACTGTTCCTGCAATTTGAGCACTTCCGGAATCTGTTCTTTTGAAACATAGATCGGATAATCCATATTCACAAATGCAGCCTCAATCTCAGATGCCTTTGGAATTTTCCGTTCAATGCCAAATACATCTATACGGAAACAGGTCAGCACAATCAGAACAACTGCCATAAACCCTGCCCACTCTGCGATTCTTTTTTTACACAACACCCGGAAACTTTTCTGTAAAACCATTTCCGCTGCAAAAAAACAAATACTGCCAAAAAGAAGCATAAAAATCAAAAGACAAACGAACTCATTCATTTTGATATACTCTAACAACAACGCAGATACAGCAAGTGCGATCAGACCACCGCCGCAAATTCCAGCCAGCCAGCGGAATACAGGTTTTAAAAATGCAATACTTACCACATCTCCTGCCGTTTCAACCTTGTGACTTTTATACAGGATATATGCAAAGACCGTGATTACAACTGCTGCCACTGCATAAACCGCCACTATTTTTCCGCCGTTTACTATAATGCCAATCGCCTGAACATACTCTTTATCATATTTTACTCCCATTGTCAGATTGCGAAAGAGATAATCCAATGGGGACAATATACTCGATGGATTGTATGACCATGTATCTGATACCCCATAACAGATCAGACTTGAAATATTCTGTACCATCTTTGCACAACCGATCCACAGATAGTTGACTGCCAGGTAATAAAACGGCATGGCAAAAATGTTACTGGTCAGCATAGCCACAAATACAGCAAGTGCATAAGCAAAAAAAGATACCCCGGCAATATCAATAAACCAGTATAGCACATACTGGATACAGGTAATCTGATTCGCCAAGCATACTAATACCCCAGCAATAAATGCAATTACCTCCGGGATAAACAGAAACAGGAAACCGGATACATAATTTGTAATGTAAAGTTCACGTCTGTCTAACGGCAGTGAGTGTATCATATTGGCATTCCGCGGATTATATAAGTAAAAAAATACTGCCAGTGCCGCCGCTGCTGCTGCTATAAATACCGGCACCACTGATCCTGCACCTGCTAACGCAGATCCAATCACATAATATTGCTTCTGTGCAGGCTGTACATTTCCAATATAATTATTCTCAGCATTCGCATAAATCAGCCCGATGCTGACGGGTACTACCATGAGCAGATAGCAAAGGTACACGATCCAGATCGGCCAGTAATGCGTAAGATTCTTTTTAAATATCGTTGTGTTAAAAGAGGATGTCTTTGACTTCATAATCAGCACCTCCCATCTCATATATAAATATTTCTTCTAAGGTCAGTGGAAGGACATCCACGATTGCCGGATTTGTCGCCGCTAACGCTCTTTTAGCATCTTCCGGATCCCCTTTTACGATCAGCGTATAGACCCGTCCCGTATTAGACATATGAAGGACTTCAAATTCTTCCGGTAATTTTGGCACACCATTCTGGCAGGCAACCTGGATTTTTGACACACTGCCCTGCAGATCGCTTAAGGAACGCTCGATCATAATAGTTCCCTGATTCATAATGCCGACATGATCACAGACATCTTCTAATTCTCTTAAATTATGGGATGATACAAGAACTGTCATCTGATTTTCTGCAACTTCTGACATGATAATGCTCCAGATCTGTCTGCGCATGACCGGATCAAGACCGTCCACGGGTTCATCTAAGATCATCAGTTCCGGCTTTGCGCAGATTGCAAGCCAGAAAGCAACCTGTTTTTGCATTCCCTTTGACAGACGGCGAATATTTCTTTTCACATCGATATTCGGGAAAAATTCCTGAAGACGGTAAAAAAGCTTTTCATCAAACATAGGATAAATTCCCTGATAAAAACGCTTCATCTCCATCGTATCTGCCTGCATAAAATAAAATATTTCATCCGGGATATAAGAAAATTTTGCCTTTACCTTTTTATTTTCATACACCGGTTCCCCTGCAATAAAGACTTCCCCTGCATCCGGTTTATATACCCCTGTAATATGACGGATCAGTGTTGATTTTCCTGCTCCGTTCGGTCCGACCAATCCATAGATCGCACCTTTTTCCACATGCATATCCACACCTTTCAATGCATGAAATCCCTCAAAAGACTTTTCCAGATGATTTACCTGTATCATTGGTCCACCTTCCCTTCTGCCAGATTATCCATACGTTCGACCAATTCCTTTTCTTTTACAGACAAAAAAAATAATTCTTCCACAATCTCATCAAATTCCGTCAATAACTCTTTCGCCCGCGCGTCCAAAATTTCTTTTCGTTCTGCAACAAAAGTTCCCTTTCCAGTGACCGTATAAATATAACCCTCACTTTCTAAATCCCGGTATGCTTTCTGGATCGTATTCGGGTTGATAGCAAGCTTTGCCGCAAGTTCCCGGACCGATGGCAGTTTTTCATCCGCAGAAAGAGAATTTGATATTACAAGTTTTCTGAGTCCATCCTTGATCTGTTCGTAGATCGGCTTGGAATCACGATAATTTAACTGTATCAATCAGATACCCCCTGTCTGTACTAACCGTACTATTTTCTATCATACGGTCAATATAACATGAGGCACCTGCTGATACAATAAAGATAATCCTATGATATTATGAAGATTTTATGAAGCATGCTTAAGTTCCTGTAAAAATACACGGCCGCTTTTTCTAACCTAAATAAGCTTTCAGTAACTCAAATGTGTTTTTCACACCGTCTTTATGACTTCTCTCATATCCGTGGGAAGCATATACCCCTGCACCGATCAGTCCGTGGCGCACATCATAACCTGCCGTCAGTGCCACATCCGCATCCGAACCGTAGTATGGATAAACGTCTACAGCAAAATCAAGATCATTGTCTTTTGCCGCTTTGATCAATCCTGTGACTACATCATAATTGTACGGTCCCCTGCTGTCTTTTGCACAGATGGATACCTGTGTTTCTTTGCAGGTCAGTCCGTCACCCACACATCCCATATCCACAGAGATCACTTCCGTCACACCCTCCGGGATAGATGCAGCACCGCCATGTCCGACTTCCTCATAGACTGTGATATGCTGGTATACCATGCGCTCGGTTGTGATATTTTCTTCTTTTAAGTATTTTGCGTATCCAAGCAGGATACCGACACTTAATTTATCATCCAGAAAACGGCTCTTGATATAACCTGTCTTTGTCACTGTGGTACGCGGGTCAAAACATACAAAATCACCTGCCATAATGCCAAGTTTTTCTGTTTCTTCTCTGGAATCCACTTTTTCATCGAGCACGATCTCCATCTCATCCCAGCTTCGTTTGGTATCGCTGTAATCTCCGTTTACATGGACGGAGGCGTTTGAAAGCTGGCAGGTTCCCTCAAATGTACCCGAAAATCTGGTCGCCACACGACAGTTCTCTGTCTCCGCATTGTTGGCATTCATGCCGCCGATTGGAGATACTTTTAATCTTCCGTTTGGTTTGATTTCCGTTACGATCGCACCAAGTGTGTCAATGTGCGCCTCTAACATCACGGCATCCTCTTTATTTTTACCCCCTAATGCGACAAATACACCGCCCTTTACGGTAAGTTTTGGCTCATATCCTAATGCACGGTATTCGCCTAAGACATACTCTGCCACCTCTTTGGTATAGCCGGATGGACTGTCAATTTCAAGAATCTTTTTTGTTTCTTCCACGATATAATCAATATAATTTTTCTTTTCCATTTTAATCTCCATTCTTGCGCTGTTTTTATTTTTTACTTTTTATGATTCCCTCAGATATATAAATCCACCAAGATTTCCCCGCTTTCCATGACTTGCACGGTGGGAAAATAACAGATTTGGATTACAGCAGGTACAGATATTCGTGACGGCGATTTTTTCTTTTAACACGCCAGCCTCCGTCAGGACGATCTCATTTGCTCTCCAAAGATCCAGCTGATATTTGCCATTTTTCTTATCGAGAAGAATTTCTTCTGAATGTCCTGGAAATGCCTCTTTAAAAGCATCTGCAACGTCCACACTGACTTCATAACATTCCTGACAGATAGATGGACCAATGGCACAGACTAAATCTTTCGCCTCCGTACCAAATTCACGGTTCATCGCTTCAACCGTGGCAGCCCCCATTTTCCCGGCAGTCCCCTTCCAGCCGGAATGGCTCATTCCGATTGCACGATGAACGGGATCCACAAAATATAACGGCACACAATCCGCATAAAACGTAGAAAGTACAATCCCCGTCTCATTGGTGATCAGACCATCGATATCCGTATAATCTCTCTCTTTTACAATGCCTTTTCCAGCATCCTCTGCCGTCACCCTGCGCACATTTGTCGTATGTGTCTGGTCCGTAAAAACAAACTTTGCTATATCTGTTTTCATTGCATCTGCAAGCCGCCTGAAATTTTCTCTTACGTCCGCTTCTTCATCCCCGCGTGTAAAACTTAAGTTCAGGGATTCATAAATCCCTTTGCTTGCACCGCCAAGCCTTGTGGTAAAACAATGTTCTACGATGCCGGTCTGCTCGATCAGCGGATATTTAAGGAGCGGCAATGTTCCACCCGCTCCATTTTCACACCATACTTCTTCTAACACAATATTGTTATTCTTCTTTTTAAAATTCACACTGTTACCCTTCCTGTTTCACTTCTAAAAATATCCCTGATACTCAAATGCATTTTTTATGATTTCAACTCCGCTGCAAGACACAGCCGCAACATCAAAACGACACGGTCTATCCGTTTTGCACCCATGTGTCAGCAGATAATACGATGCGACTTTGCTGATCGTACGCTGCTTTTTAGGTGTCACTGCCTCCGCCGGATGTCCACACTTACCGTCTCTGCGGTATTTTACCTCAACAAACACAAGGTATCCTTTATCTTTTGCAATAATGTCGATTTCTCCCATACGGCAGCGGAAATTATATTGCAGGATCTCATATCCTTTGGTTTTTAAATATTCCCCCACCTGTTTCTCATATGCAGTCCCCACTGCACGCCTGTTTACATTCCCCGTAGTTTTTCCCCCGTTTTTTTACTATTTTATTTTACATTTCACATCCTGTAAAAACAAGACCTGATCATAACAGTCCTGCCTTACTTAATTTGGCTTTCATTTTGTCCATATCATCCACAAACACCAGAATCTCTGCTACAACATCGTAAAGTTCCGGCGGTATCGTATCTCCGATTTGAAGTTTTGAGAGTGTTTCCGCTAATTTATTGTCCTGATAAAACGGTACGTCATTCTCTTTTGCCTTTTCAATGATACGCTCTGCGACTTCTCCTTTTCCTGCTGCTAATATCTTCGGTGCCGCATCCCCAGGCTCGTATGCAACCGCTACTGCAGTTTTTTGTTTTTTTTCCTGTTCCTTGTTTTTTCCATCAAACCACATAACTGCCTCCTGCACTTTCTACGCACGCACATCAAAAGAATACCTGTGGACCGTTCCTGCCTGTGGCATATCGTGCTGTAGAAAATCTTCCACAAATTCAACCTTTTTTTCTTCCTTTGACATCGTAATACTGCATCGGTATCCCTTCTGTGCCAGCCTCTTTTCCAGAACCGGAAGGTGCTTTTCGATCAGATCATAAGAAGCGTCATCCGCAATGTAAAAATTTGTCTTTACATTTTTATCCTTCATACGTATGGAAACATCCGTGGAGCCTAAGTGATCAAGATCTAAATGTAAAAATGCAGTCAGTTCCGCTTCCGGATCGTTCAGATTCTTTTTGTTTGTATACACATACAAATCTCCCGTCGCATTCTGCCCGGACAATTTGAGTGGAAGCTGCACATAAGTGTAAACCTGGTTAATCTGATTCATAAACTCCACATTGCTGCGGATATCTGCCGCTGTCTGCACGAATGAATTCTGCGTAACCCCTGCAGCTTTCATAACATTTTCCATCTGTTTCATCTGGTGATCGAGCCGCTCATAAAGATCGCTTACTTTTGACGCTTCTTTTAACTGTTGCGGTTCAAGCAGCCACTGTTTTTCGGCACGGTTCTTTAAAATCGCTCCAAATTCCTTACTTGCAAACAGTTTTGTCATTCCGGCAAACCCATACTCCTGATTCTGTTTTAACGCATCCCGCAGTGTATTTAAAAAATCTTCCGCCGTCATAGACTGCTTTAAATTCACTTCCGGTTCTGTAACTGTCTGTGCTAATTCTAATGCCTTCCTGCCTGCATCATCCCCAGACATTGTATCCACAAATACATCTTCCGCTTCCTGCATTTCAAAAAGATCTGTATTGCCTGTCAGCGTGGGTATATTTTGTAATAACCGTTTTAAATGATCCAGTCCGTTATTATCTAAAATCTGCTCCAGCGTGTCCGTCTGCACCGGTACCTTCTGCACCATTGCATTTTCCACCGACTGTTCTCTCATAATATTTTCCGGATTTTCTGCGCCGCTGCCAGCTGTGACAGTATCCTGTTTTTCTCCAGCTGCCCCCATGGAAAGCAGTTCTTTCGTATTCTGCTGCTGTACCTGTTCCTGTTCCTGTACCCGTTCCTGCACCTGTACCTGTTCCTGTACCCGTTCCTGCACCTGTTCCGCTGCTGTTCCATCCTTAATCTGCGGTGTAGCTGTTTCCATCTGCACATTTCCGCTGTCATTTACCGTTGTTTCCCCATTCTGCTGCATTATGCCTTCTGTCTGTGCAACTGTATCTCCATCACCGTTTAAAATATCTAAAACTTTTCCATATAATTCAAAGGACTGTTCATCTCCTAAATCTGCATCTCCGAGAAGCCGTCCGAGCTGATTCATTGCAAGATCCATTTCATCTACGATTGCATGCTGATCCACCATATAATTTTCAAATTGTGACGCCATTTCTACACTGACCGGCAGCCCGATCTTTGTCATCAGAACTGCTGTGTTTACATTGACGTTCGGATTGCTTCCTATCACTCTTCCCATATCAAGAATGCTCTGTTTGCTGATTGACATCTGTTCTTTCATCATGGAATCCACCATCGTGATATTCCGCTCTGTCGCTGGAACTCCGGCGGCGGTCAGCGCATTTAACAAAATCGGATTATTGATATTACCTGCCTGAACATAAGGACGAAGTGCAATCGTTGTTCCATCATTGGATCGAACCTGAAAAAACATGGACTCACCCGGCTGAATGGACACTTTTCCATCCAGTCTTGCCGTGATCGTCTGCCCATTTCCAAGTGCTAAAACAACCTTGCCGTTTTTGACACTGTTGACCGTTCCCTCAAACGTGCTTCCCGGCTCTAATTCCTGCATGGATGACACAAGCTTCTGTGTTCCCTGTGCACTCATTAGTTCCTCTGTTCCATTTTTGACATTCTGACTGTACTGTCCCAACATATCTCTGATCTGCATAACAAACCCTCATTCCAAAAGTCTGGCACTTTATTCGTCTATAAAATTATGGATAAAACTTTTGCGGTGGATCGGGGATGCGCCATATTTCTTTAATGCCGCAATGTGCTCTGCTGAACCATAGCCTTTGTTTGATGCAAACCCATACTCAGGCAGGATCTGATCATATTCCATCATCAGTCTGTCCCTGGTCACCTTTGCAATAATGCTTGCAGCACCAATCGAAATGCTTTTTGCATCTCCTTTGATGATTGGCACCTGTGGAATTGTAACTTCCGGTATCGTCACCGCATCATTTAATAATATATCGGGTGACGGGTTTAATTTACTTATAGCCTCACGCATCGCTTCATAAGTTGCCTGTAAAATATTAATCTCATCGATCCTCTGCGGGGATACCATACCGATCCCGGTTGCAACAGCTTTGTCCATGATCTCATCGTAAAGTTCTTCCCGCTTTGCAGCCGTAAGTTTCTTAGAGTCATTGATATATAAGATATCACAATCTTTTGGCAGAATCACTGCCCCTGCGACAACAGGACCGGCAAGCGGTCCTCGTCCCACTTCATCTATTCCACAGATATAGGCGTACTGACCATATTTCCGCTCATATTCCTGCAGATTCCATATCCTTTTATGTTCTTCCTCTAATTTCTGCAGTCTTTTTTTTACCTGCTCTACAAGCTTTCTGACACCGCTTCTCTCATCCGCCTCATATGTCTTAATAAAAGAAGGCAGCATTGCTTCCGTTGCCGCCTTCAATTCCTCTTTGATCTGTCCTATTTTTCGTTCTTCCATCTCTGACACTTCCATTTCTGCTGTCTGTATTTTCAAATCTATTGTCATGAACCATGTTTTAAAAAGCCGATCTCCTCAAACGGGTAAATACGAAGCCATGCCCGTCCCATGATCCTGTCTCCCGCGATCCGTCCCACTTCCGCCATACGGCTGTCCATGCTGTCGTTGCGGTTATCACCCAGCACAAAATATTCATCTGCGCCAAGTTCTATCCCGTCTTTTGCCAGTCCGGGATCCTGTATCACTTCTTTTCCGTATGATTCGGACAGCTTTTCGCCATCGATATAAATAGATCCATCCTCATCGATCCGTATATTTTCTCCCGGCAATCCAATGATCCGTTTGATAAAATATCTGCCATCTCCCTGTGGAAACACTATAATATCAAATCTGTCCGGATCCCTAAAACGATAGGACAACTTATCCACGATCAGATTATCCCCATCCGAAAGTGTCGGCTGCATAGAAACACCATTTACAACCGTGCGCTGTCCTACAAAGTGAATAATCAAAAATGTAATTCCCGCCACCAGTGCAAAATACAGAATCATTTCCAATACTGCCCTGATATCCGTCTTTCTCACCTGTCACTATCCTCCTGCATTTTCGGACGTTCCAGCGTAATCTGCCCTAGTTTTCCACTCCGGAATTCATCAATCAAAAGTGCTGCAGCCTTGCTATAATCTAATTCTCCGCCCTTTGAAATACATTTTCTGTTTTCTGCAATCTGACCTAAAATCACCGGCGGCTCTGCATCTTCCTGCACATCATAGCGTTCATGAAGTACCGTTGGATAATCACTTAACAGTATTTTTATCAGTTCTAATGACAATTCATCAATATTTAAAATCTCATCTTTTATTGCACCGATCAGCGCTAAATAAAGACCGACTCTCTGGTCTTCAAATTTCGGCCAGAGAATTCCAGGGGTATCTAACAGTTCCACATTTTTATTGAGTCTGATCCACTGTTTTCCCTTCGTCACACCCGGTTTATTTCCTGTCTTCGCACAGGCCTTTCCTGCATAGGAATTAATAAATGTTGACTTTCCTACATTTGGAATACCAACGACCATTGCACGCACGGGACGATTTTTGATTCCTCGTTTGCGGTCACGCTCAATTTTTTCCCTGCAGGCTTCCATCACAACATTTGTGACATCTTTCATCCCTGCCTTGCTCCTCGCATCCAGACAGACAACAAAATAACCTTTTTCACGGAAGAAATCCGACCACTCACGGTTTCTTCTCGTATCTGACAGATCCGATTTGTTCATCAGGATCAGTCTTGCCTTATTTTTTCCAAGTTCATCAATGTCCGGATTACGGCTTGCGAGTGGGATTCTTGCATCCACCAGTTCAATCACTAAATCGATCAGTTTTATATCTTCCTGCATCTGACGTTTTGCTTTCGTCATATGCCCAGGATACCATTGAAATTGCATATCTTCCTCCATTCTTATGCGTGAAAATAAAATTTTTCACATCTGTATGTTTTTACAGAAATCCAAGATCCGAAAACGGTGCGATCCGAAACCAGGCTTTTCCTATAACATAATCTTTTTTGATATTTCCGATGTTCGCATAGCGGCTGTCCTCACTATTATTGCGATTATCTCCCAGAACAAAATATTCATCCGCACCAAGTGTAATTTCCTCTGCCGCTAAACCTGCATCTTCAATGGACGACACATCCGTCTCCTCATCAAATGCTTTTCCGTTAACATATACCGCTCCATTTTTAATCTGCACGGTATCTCCCGGAACACCTATGACACGTTTTACATAGTAATGTGATTTTTCATTTCCATTTGGCAAAAATACGACAATATCATTCGTTTTCGGATCCGTGACTTTATAAACAAAACGGTTTACCAAAATCTGATCTCCGCCATTTAATGTCTTAGACATCGACTGTCCCACCACACTTGTCCGAAGTCCGATAAAATAAACAAACGTAAATGCTATGAGTAACGTGAGTGCTATTTCGACTGTCCACGACAGGACTTCTTTTACCACTGCAAAATTGATTTTTTTCTTTCGTCTTCCAAAGTTTAACCCACTTTTTCTTCGTCTTACCACGTCCGTTTTCCTTTCCAAAAGAAATACCTATATACTTTATCACAAAATACTACACTTCGTAAACCATATCCATGGAGAATAAAGAGTAAAAAAATGCCCCGCTGTGTTTCCACCTGCAGGGCAGCTTTTTTACTTTTCACTTAAACTTTTTTACCTGTTCTTCTAAAAACTCCGGTGTATCAAAATAGTCGATCTTCATCGCATGTTTTACTTCAGCAAGAGTTTTCTCTGCCTCACGTTTTGCCGTCTCGCTGCCTTTCTTTAAAATGTCATATACATCACCGATACGGTTTTCGTACTCTTTTCTACGTGCACGGATCGGAGAAAGTTCTTCCTGCATAACATTGTTTAAGAATTTCTTCACCTTGACATCACCGAGACCACCGCGTGTATAGTGGTCTTTTAACTCCTGTAAGCAGGAATATTCCGGAAGGTATTCTGCAAAATGTCCATCATTACAGAAAGCATCCAGATAGGTAAATACCGTATTGCCCTCAAGATTACCCGGATCTTCGATACGGATATGATTCGGATCGGTATACATGGACATAATCTTTTTCTTGACATCTGCTTCCGGTTCGGAGAGATAGATACAGTTGCCGAGTGATTTACTCATCTTTGCCTTTCCGTCGGTACCCGGAAGTCTCAAACACGCCTTATTCTCCGGCAGCAAGATCTGCGGATCCGTCAGTGTCTCACCATATACAGCATTGAACTTGTGCACTATCTCCTTTGTCTGCTCAAGCATCGGCATCTGGTCTTCACCGACCGGAACTGTCGTTGCATGGAATGCAGTGATATCTGCCGCCTGGCTGATCGGATAACAGAAAAATCCAACCGGGATGCTTGTCTCAAAGTTACGCATCTGAATCTCTGATTTCACGGTAGGATTGCGCTGTAATCTTGATACCGTAACGAGGTTCATATAATAAAATGTCAGCTCCGTCAATTCTGTTACATAAGACTGGATAAAGATATCAGACTTCGCCGGATCTATTCCTACGGAAAGATAATCGAGTGCCACTTCCATGATATTACTGCGCACTTTTGCAGGATTGTCTGCATTGTCGGTAAGTGCCTGTGCATCTGCGATCATAATAAAGATCTTGTCATATTCACCGGAATTCTGAAGTTCAACTCTCCGCTTTAAAGAGCCTACATAATGTCCCACATGTAATTTGCCTGTCGGGCGGTCGCCCGTTAAAATAATTTTCTGTGCCATATTTTTTCCCCTGTCAAACATATTTCTGTGTTTATTATACACGTTTTGTTCACGTGATTCAATTTTTTCTTTCACATATGGGTAATCTCTGTCAGTTTTCTTCTAAAACACGGCTGATCTGAAGACGCGCCTGCTTTGCATCGACCGGTTTTAGCAAAAATCCGGCTGCGCCTAACTGTTCTGCAAGTTCCTGATCCTCTTTCCTGTCACTCATAGTGAGTACGATCACCGGAATCTTTTGAAACACCCCGGACTCCTGCCTTCTCCGCAGCACCTCGAATCCATCCATCCCAGGCATCACAATATCCAAAAGTACTACATTGATCTTCCCGGCACTGTGTTCTACCAGATCGAGACATTCCTGTCCGCCCGATGCCTCTGCCACATCATAGATATCTTTTAAATTTTCTTTTAAAATGACTCTCTGAAGTTTTGAATCATCTGCAATCAATACTGTATATCTCACAATGTCACCTATGCATATTTTCTTCTGTATTTTCTTTTATTCTGCCATAGAATGACCTGTGGTTCAACTGTCCTTTTTTCCCAGTATTTTTATATGGAATAATCAAAAGACCCTCCGACTGCTTTTTCTTCTTTTGTCATCACGGAATCTGCCCTGCTTTCATAAATCACATGATCTATTTTTTTCAGCAGTTCTTCCCAAGAAGAAGCCGAAACCGTCACTTTGTCTTTATCTGAGATTTTATCGGTATTATCCGTTTTTTCCTTTTTATCCGTCCGGTCAGCTTTTTTCTGTTCTGTACGTTTCTGCTGTGCTTCCTTCTGCGCTTTCTTTTTCTCTTTTGCTGTGGTCTCTTTTTTGTCTGCGATACGCTCTCTCTGGGATGCAAGTGACTTGTCCACAACCGCAAAAAATGATGCATTTCCGTGATCATCAAATGTCATTCCAAAAGAACTTACCGAATCAGCTTTCGAACCAAGACCGTCTTTCATCTGATTTAGCCGGGAAGCTGCATTGTTTAAAATCCCCTCATATTTTGCACGGTACTCTTCATCCTCCGCCATCTTTTCGATCTTGTCAGAATCGATTAAAACAAGCAGTTCCTTAGAGCTCTGATACATGCCCTTTTTGCTCTCCGCTTCTTCTTTTTTCTCCGGAGAAACAAGGATAAAATCCATATTAGAATATTTTACTTTTAATTTTTCATAATACTTCTTAGCCTTATCGCTCAGAACCGGATCACCGATCGTTCTGCCACTCACCTTGCTTTTCTTTGCGGTCTTGTCTGCCTCTTTTGTAACGTCGGTCTTTTTGGTATTGTCTGTTTTTTTGTTGTGTTCTGTGCGGTAAGAATAGTCCGCTGCATAAGAATTTAATGCGCTGTTGCTGCTGATCTCACTCATGTTTTTATCCTCCCTGAAAATCTTATTTCGCCTTCTAATTCCATTTATCCGGCAGTTTTTGTTTCTATTATGGTTATCGGCTCATTTTGGGATTAATTTATACAGATACATACTTGACTTTTCAGGAAGAACAGATACACTTTATAACAGCAAATTACATGACATTATTCAGAAAGAAGTGTTTACAAATGATGCAGAACCAGATACCAAAAAACCATATGGATATTCCGTGGCACCAGTTTATGGGAGCGGACAAATCTCTTCCGATCACCCAAGCAGGACTGACCGAAAAAGCCTCCGTGATCGGGCGTACCGGTCTTATGATGCTCTCCTGTGGTACCGGAGCATGGCGCGTGCGCAGTTCCATGAACAGTCTTGCCACTCTGCTCGGTGTTACCTGTACCGCTGACATTGGACTGATGTCGATCGAATATACCTGTTTTGACGGAACCGACTGTTACTCGCAGTCTCTCTGCCTGACAAATACCGGCGTCAATACTTCAAAATTAAACCGGCTGGAACGCTTCGTCAATGATTTTGACCATGAATGCTGCACAATGTCCGGCGAACAGATCCATACTTATTTAGACCAGATTGAACAGATCCATGGGCTTTACTCCCCATTTGCACTTGGATGTGCATCAGCGCTTGCATGCAGCGCATTTACATTTTTACTCGGCGGCGGACCTATTGAAATGCTCTGTGCCTTCTTTGGTGCCGGCATTGGAAATTATCTGCGGTGCAAACTGACAAAACATCATTTTACACTGTTTCTCTGCATTGCAGCATCCGTCTCAAGTGCCTGTCTGGTTTATGCCGGACTGTTAAAAATTGCAGAGCTACTGTGGGGAATCTCCATTCAGCATGAAGCAGGTTATATCTGTGCCATGCTCTTTATCATTCCCGGTTTTCCATTTATCACCAGCGGAATCGACCTCGCAAAACTTGATATGCGCTCCGGTCTTGAGCGTCTCGCCTACGCACTGATCATTATTGCCGTCGCCACCATGTTTGCCTGGATGGTAGCCCTTTTACTTCATTTGCAGCCGGTAGATTTTCTTCCTTTAAACCTTACTCTGACAGAAAAGATCATCTTCCGTCTGCTTGCAAGTTTCTGCGGCGTATTCGGATTTTCAATCATGTTTAACAGTCCCAGACAGCTTGCAGCAGCCGCAGCCGTGATTGGCGCCATTGCAAATACATTCCGGTTAGAACTTGTGGATCTTCTCGGAACACCTTCCGCGGCCGCTGCATTTTTAGGTGCACTGACCGCGGGTCTGCTCGCATCCCTCTTAAAGAATCATGTCGGTTATCCAAGGATCGCTATCACCGTTCCATCTATCGTTATCATGGTTCCCGGATTATACCTGTACCGCGCGATCTACAATCTCGGCATCATGTCTTTGGATGTATCGGCCTCCTGGTTTGCCTCTGCGATCCTTATCATTGTCTGCCTGCCTCTCGGACTGATCTTTGCAAGGATACTGACCGATAAGATGTTCCGGTACTGTACCTGAGATTTTATTCTTTCAATAAATATTCGTCTCTCTTTGCCCCGGTAGAAACAAGGTAAATGGAATGCCCGATCAGTTCCTCGATCCTCTCGATATACTTCTTTGCATTTTCCGGAAGATCATTCCAGTTTTTGCAGGATGAGATGTCACAGTTCCATCCGTCTAACATCTCAACCTCCGGTTTTGCAGCATCAAGCAATACATTTGTCGGAAAATCTGTAATGAGCTTTCCATTTACACGGTATCCGGTGATAACAGGGATCTTTTCAAAACAACTCAGTACATCCAGTTTTGTCAGGGCAATATCTCCTGCATTCTGACACTGTAGTCCATATCTGCTTGCAACTGCATCAAACGGTCCGACTCTTCTCGGACGTCCGGTTGCAGCGCCGAATTCATTACCCGCTTTTCTCAATTTATCGTTCCATTTCTCACCGGCAGCCTTCTCTGCGGCAAACGGTCCCTCACCAACACATGTAGAATATGCCTTCATGACACCTACGACACGCTCCGGTTTTCTTTTTGGAATACCCGCTCCGATCGTTGCATAGGCTGCGATCGTACTAGAGCTTGATGTATATGGATAAATTCCGTAATCAATATCACGCAATGCACCAAGCTGTGCCTCAAAGAGGATATCTTTGCCTTCTGCGGCTGCCTTTTCCAACAGCACCCCCGTATCGGTAATATACGGCTTTAAAAACTCTGCCTGTCCCTTGCACCAGTCCATGATCTCTTCCACTGAGAGCGGTTTCTGACCATATACCTTTTCAAGGATCAGATTTTTACTCTCTACGATCATTGCGATCCGTTTTTTGATCACTTCCGAATCCAGATATAAAAGGTCTCCCATCCGAAGCGTTTTCTTCATATATTTATCGCCATAGGCATAGGCGATTCCTCTTTTTGTGGAGCCAAATGCCTCCCCGGTCTTAGAGAGTCTCTCCTCCTCTAAAACGTCCTGTCTGACATGGAATGGCATGCAGACGGTTGCTTTTTCCGATATCTTTAAATTTTCCGGACTGATTTTTACATTCATGTAACGCATCATCTCGATCTCATGTCTTAAGTGATCCGGATCAATGACCATTCCGTTTCCAAGTACACAGACAACCTCCGGATGCAGAATACCGGACGGCAGCAGATTCAAAACAAATTTACCTTTATCTGTCACTACGGTATGTCCTGCATTGTTTCCTCCCTGATAACGAACCACATAATCGGCGTGTTCACTTAATAAATCTACGACACGTCCTTTTCCTTCATCGCCCCAGTTAATACCAGTTACTGCTGTTAACATAAATATTCACACTCCTTTTATGCTTGTGCATGTACAATCTTATCTACTGTATCAATACTCTTTTCCAACCGTTCCGAAAAACGGTGGATCGGTAAAAATACGCCCAGTTCATCAAACCTCTGACCTTCATCTTCCAAAGAATCCTGTCCGTAATAAACAAAGGAACGCGGCAGGTCCTTTTGCAGTTTCATCATGATATCCCACACTGCTGCATAAGCCTGTGCTTCCGTCCTCTGCTGTTTTACCGTATCCGGCAGTTCATAGACAAGCAAAAGACCGATGTGCTCACCCATCTTATATTCCATCACATCCATCGTATCCGCATCATAGCTGTGACGCTTGCGGTATCCGTATGCAAGATACATCTTTACACCTTTCTCTTTCCGGAATACCTTTTTAAACCGGTTATAATCTTTTTCACTCACATGGATCTCCTTTGTCTGGATCAGATTTCCATCCTCGTCCGTGAGCAGATACGGATTGACCTGTCCGTCCGCATTAAAGCGGAACGGTGCCAAAAATGAGTTTCGCAGCAGATCAAACATGCTGTTTTTACAGACTGCCATCAAAAATGCTGTCAGATCCCGGTTTTTATAGGCATCAAACAATGCCTTAGCAAACTGCTCCGGCGGAAGATATCCACCCACCAATTCCAGATCCGAATCAATTTCTCCATAAAAAGTCTGCATCAGACGCTCACAGGCTTCCGGATCTTTCAATATTTTATCAAACAGCAGATCTGCTTTTTCTTCTCTTGGAAATATTGTCTCCATCCTTTTTCCCTCCATTATCTAATCTTTTCTAAGAACATCAGCAGAAAACTGATCAACAGAAGTCCACCGGATATCCAGATCACATGAAACCCGTACCTCACAGACAAATTTCCTCCGATTCCCGCACCAACCGCAAAGAATAAAATGATTCCAAAATAGTAAAGTGCCTGTCTGATCTGTTCCGGTCTTTTTTCCCTGAGATACAGCGAAAACGCTGCAGTCCCACTCCGCAGATTTCCGATGCACATTGTGCTCGCGTAGGAATATCCGCCGACTTTCCGGAATGTCTGCACCTGCATGGCACAGGAAAAAGAAACTAACACGGTTGCTGCCATATTAAGATTCTCCGGAAGAAATCCCACAAACACCAGGATTGCCATCTCACAGAGTAATACTGACTGTCTCCAGTGCAGCTTTCTCGCATACTTAAAACTTCCCTGTATCCGCTCTGCCACAAACACACCGACTGCAAATGCGAGCAGTGGGAACAGATAACGCAATCCCTCACTCCACTCTCCCATCATAAAATGCTGACTCATGAGTACCACGTTTCCGGTTTGTGCATTCGAAAACACGCCATCTCTCGTAAAATAAGTGTATGCATCCTGGAACCCACCGGACAGTGCCAGAAACACACTCGTGATAAACGCCTCCGACATCTGCACTTTCGTACTCCTTGGCTCATTTTGATTCAAAGCCAATGTTCTCACCTCTTATTCCCGTTTTTTCTCATTGATTTCTTACATCGTCTGTATTATAGTATCCCTGTTATCAGATGTAAAAAGTATTATTGATATATCCGTCATATGATTTTTATATAATAAATAAAAGGAGATAAAACACCGCATGATCACTTACGACTATTACCGTATTTTCTACTATGTTGCACAGTATAAAAGTTTTACCAGAGCTGCAGAGGCACTGCACAATAACCAGCCAAATATCACAAGATGCATGAATAATCTGGAATCGGAATTAAACTGTACACTGTTTTTGCGCTCTAACAAGGGGATAACGCTGACTCCCGAAGGAAAAAGATTATATGAACATGTTGCGATTGCCTATGAGCAGCTGTCGCTTGGGGAAGATGAGATCCGTCAGAATAGGGATCTCGAAAATGGACTGGTTTCCATCGGAGCCAGCGAAAATGCGCTGCGCCTGCTATTGCTTCCGGTATTAGAACGTTTTCACGAACAATATCCACATGTGCGCATCCGTATTTTCAATCACTCCACACCACAGGCAATTTTAGCATTAGAGAGCAAGGTCGTCGATTTTGCAGCAGTCACCTCACCACTTACCATCCAAAAGCCACTGCACAAAACACACCTTGCCTCCTACCGCGAAATTCTGATCGGAGGAACAAAATATAAAGAACTGGCTTCACAGATCCGAAGCTTAAATGATCTTTCCGGAATACCGGTTATAGGGCTTGCCGACGGCACCGGGACCAGAGAATTGTATCACCGTTATTTCTTAAGTCATGGTCTGATGTTCGCACCTGATATGGAGGCTGCCACCACCGACCAGATCCTTCCTATGATCACACACAATCTCGGTATCGGTTTTTACCCGGAGGAGCTCGCTGCAGAGGCGATCGCACGCGGCAGCGCCTACGCGATCCGTCTCGTCGAACCCATACCGGAACGTGAAATCTGTTTCGTCACAAACAGCAGCACCCAGATGAGTGCTGCTGTCCGCAAAGTAATTTCTTTTCTTTAAACCATTATCGGTCTTCCCTGAAGTATGCTTCTCCAAGGCTTGCCGGTGGCTGGTTTTCCTGTTTATTTCGTTTACTTGTGATCACAAGTACAATGATCGTCACCACATAAGGAAGCATCTTGCAGAGTTCCTGTGTTGCACGGGTCAGTCCCGGCAGATAGATATATAAAATATAAAGTCCTCCAAGACCTGCGATTGCTGCTCCTGTCACAGTTGCAATGTATTTGTATTTTGATACATTGATACCTGCAGCATCTGCAGTCGCCGGGCTCTCCCCGACTGCACGTAAGTTTAAGCCGCGTCTGGTCTTTTTCAGGAAATAAGTCATACATACGGCAAGGATCACGGATAAATAGGTCAGAAAACCATAGGAAAATAATAAATCTCCGATCACAGGGATTGCAGAAAGTCCCGGTATTTTTGCACGAAACGCCGCCGTAGTCTGTACGGAAATCTGTCCGACACCTCCGGCAAGTTTTGAAATAGAACCGCCGAAGAAGTTACCAAAACCTACTCCAAACGTTGTTAAAGCCAGACCAACAACATTCTGATTTGCACGCAGTGTGATCGTCAGGAAACTGTAGATCAGCCCACCTAATGCAGACACGATCAGTGTTGCCAGAAATGCAGATACTAAGATCATTGCAAACGGATTAAATTTAGACATCCAAGCAACAATGATTGCGGTAAATCCACGTCCACCGGCCGTACTTGTAGAGATCGTATGGCTCGCTCCACTGACGATCAGACAGCCTGCAATTCCACAGATCGCACCGGAGAGCATCATCGTACGGATGATTACTTTTTTTACATTGATGCCTGCGTAGCGCGCAGTATTCTGGCTCTCTCCGACAACTGCGATCTCATATCCCTGCATAAATCATCAATGCTGCGGCTGCCATGCCTCCCATTAAGATCTGCCCCTCGGCCCCGATGTTCCAGAATTTCATTTTAAATGCCGGTGTCAGACCGATCGCAATACATAAGAGCACCAGCGTCTCACGGATCGTTACCCACACACGACGGCTGCTTCCAACCGCACCATCTATAATACCAAGATATACCTGGATCGGATTCTGTTTTGTGATTGCAACGATCTATTTCTCGCATCTACGATACCTGACACTCTTCCGCCGTTTAACACAAGGATTCTGTCACACAGCTCTAAAAGAACATCTAAATCCTCGCCGACACAGATGACTGCAACTCCTTTTTTCTTCTGTTCATTTAACAGATTGTAAATCGTATAAGAAGAGTTGATATCAAGTCCACGTACCGGATATGCTACCATCAGCACGTTTGGATTGCTTGCAATCTCACGTCCCACAAGGATCTTCTGCACATTTCCACCGGAAAGACGGCTGACCGGTGTCTCAACTCCCGGCGTTACGACTTCAAGCTTGTCCACGATCTCCTGTGCAAGCTGTTTTGGTGCTTTACGGTCTGCAAAGAAATGTTTTCCTTCCTTGTAGCTGCGGATCATCATATTATCTGTCAGATCCATGGAACCAACCAATCCCATTCCAAGACGGTCCTCCGGGACAAATGATAATGCAATGCCAAGTTTTTTGATGTCCTCTGCTTTCATATCGGAAATCTTTTCTACGTTTCCCTCTGGCGAATCATAAAGGATCTCACCACTCTCGATCGGTTGTAAACCAGCCACAGACTCTAAAAGTTCTTTCTGCCCACTTCCGGAAATACCTGCGATACCGAGAATTTCCCCACTGTATGCAGTAAAAGAAGCCTCTTTTAATACTTTTAATCCTTCCTTATTCCGGCAGGTCACGCCGCGCATCTCGATTCGTTTTTTTGCATTTTCCGGTTCGGTACGATTGATGTCAAGCGTCACTTTTTCACCGACCATCATCTCAGTTAAAGACTCTACCGTCGCACCTTTGGTCTCCACGGTATAAAACCTTTACGATCTCAACAGTCTGTTTCTGTGAAACGGACATATCATAAATTTTCTGGGATGGATTTAAGTCAAATCCATAACGGTCTGTCAGTTCTTTTACTTCTTTTTCCACCTGTTTTAAATTCAGGCGTTCTTTTCCCGGCAGTCCTAAAATAATATTCTCGGCGGCTGTTAAAATATTGATCAGCTTGAAATGCTGATGAATCATTCCAATTCTACAACTATGGCAGGACTATCAG
>ERZ1108170.647-NODE-647-length-27201-cov-26.580638_pt1 | contig 27201 bp, 26 predicted proteins | sample MGYA00403705_ERZ1108170 | MGnify/ENA primary metagenome ERZ1108170 (study PRJEB35170, sample SAMEA104062422) | human gut metagenome | biome: human gut; feature: human-associated habitat; material: faeces | place: Denmark | collected 2012-06-15 ...
CAAGGTCTGTTCCACCTGTAAACTTCGAGTAATCATATCCGTGGAACATATCCCGACAAACTGAAAGCTTTTCCAAGAACTTCGGATATGCAACCTTTGCAACATCAGTATCACCATAATTCTTTTTATCACGAGAAGTATAATCATTCATTGCCCGTTTCAATGCTGAAGCAATTCCAACATAATCTACAACAAGTCCACCTTCTTTATCACGAAATACACGATTTACACGAGCTATCGCCTGCATAAGATTATGTCCGGACATTGGCTTATAGACATACATAGTTGCAAGTGAAGGAACATCAAAGCCTGTCAGCCACATATCAACAACAATTGCTATCTTCATAGGACTGTTATTATCTTTGAATTTCTTAGCAAGTTCATCCTTATGATGTTTATTGCCAATAATCTTTCTCCATTCTTCCGGATCATTATTACCGGAAGTCATAACAACTCCAACTTTCTCAGTCCATGCAGGCCGAAGTTCTAAGATACGCTTGTATATCTTCATTGCAATAGGACGAGAGTAAGCAACAATCATTGCCTTTCCTGTTAAAAGATTCTCTCTGTTATTCTCATAATGGTCAAGAATATCACAGACAAGTGAATTGATAGTATTATCATTGCCAAGAACAACTTCCATCTTACCAAGTTCACGCTTGCTTTTCTCAACTACTTCTCCATCAGCATTTTCAGCCATAATGTCATATTCACTATCAATCAACTTAAGAGTATCTTCATCAAGGTTAAGCTTGATAACCCGGCTCTCGTAATAAACAGGTCTTGTTGCTCCATCCTCAACAGCCTGTGTCATATCATAAATGTCAATATAATCACCAAATACTTCACGAGTACTGCGGTCCTTTGATGAAATAGGAGTACCAGTAAATCCGATATATGTAGCATTAGGCAACGTATTTCTGATAATTCGTGCTGTTCCAATTTTTATCTTACCAGTTTTGGCATCAACAGTTTCTGTCAGTCCATATTGTCCTCTGTGTGCTTCATCCGCCATAACTATAATGTTGTTTCGCTCCGACAATGCTTCGTGAGATTCTTCAAACTTCTGCATTGTAGTAAAGATAATACCATTTGCCTGTCTGCCGGCAAGCAAAGACTTTAAGTTTTCTCTGCTTTCAGCATGTACCGGCTCTTGTCTTAAGAATTCTTTACACTTTGCAAATTGCCCATAAAGCTGATCATCAAGATCATTTCTATCGGTGATAACAACTATCGTTGGACTATCCAATGCTTCCTGCAACAAATGTGCATAAAATACCATAGAAAGTGACTTACCACTTCCTTGTGTATGCCAAAACACACCGCCCTTACCATCCGTAACAGTAGCGTGTTTTGTGGATTCAATTGCTTTTCTGACTGCAAAATACTGGTGATATCCTGCAAGAATTTTGAATGAGTTAATACCCTCATTTGAAAAACAAATGAAGTTCTTTACAATGTCAAGCAGTCGCTCTTTCTTGAACATTCCCTCAAAGAAAGTATCAAACTGTGCAAACTGTGTATTCTCATAATCCCCATCTTTCGTTTTCCATTCCATAAAGCGATCTTCGCCTGAAGTGATTGTACCCGCTTTAGATGTCAACTGGTCGCTCATAACGCAGATAGCATTATATATAAACATAGATGGAATTTCCTGCATATAATTGCGAAGCTGTCTGTATGCTTCAGAAGCGTCCGTTTCTTCTCGAGAAGGAGATTTCAACTCAACCAATACAACCGGCAATCCATTTAAAAAGAGAATTACATCAGGACGCTTATTACTATTTTCAATGAAAGTCCACTGATTCGCTATGATAAATGAATTATTGTCATGATTTTTATAGTCAACAAGATAAACTATAGAGGAACGCTCCTCACCATCCACAAAATATCTTACCGGAATTCCATTTTGCAGATAGTCCATAAAAGCAGCATTTTTCTGCACAAGTTCTCCATTTTCAAAATTTTTAAGCTTAAATAAGGCATCCTGAATGGCGTCATCGGGCAGACCGCTGTTCAAACGATACAGAGAGTCAAGCAGAACGTCCTCATATAGTGGATTGTAAAAATCTCTTTCTATATCCGGACCATAAACATATTCATAACCTAAATCATTTCTAAACAGCTCTATAACTGAATTTTCGTAATTAGCTTCCGTAAATATAGTGGACATATGAATCACCTCTACTCTTTTTCGTATATAATTTCTTTTATACGCTTAGCTTCTTCACTATTATTATTCTTACATATCATGCGATAAAAATCCTTAACATCAACATCCTTTAAAATATATGTTACCTGATTGTTTTCAAGTGCAATTTTAAATAATTTGCATTTTTGATCTTCTGACCATTCTTTAATCTCTAACATTTGTTCAATAATCGAATGTGTATTAGCAAAATTGCTACTATCTTCAAGTTTATCAATTAGTTCTTCTTTTTTCAGTTCTTCCTCACTTTGACCTCTTGTTTCATCTAACTTTTCAGCTATACAATCAAAATGAACATCTTCTAGTATTTCATTTGTAATCGTCCTATCTATTATTTGCTGTACTAAATGTTCAAGCTTTGACCCTTCTGTGTAATCAGCCGGTGCAAAATATTTTATACGATTTTCATCAAGCATTCTAAATACCTTTGTTTTGTCTTTTGTTTCAGAATTATATACACCTATTGAATGTCCTCCATTAATATTGACAAGTTTCATACACGGAATATCTGTATCACTATCGCCAATATATACCATATTTCTAAATGGTACACGATATTGGTTAGGCTCAAAATGTGAGTTAACAGCCTGATCATTTATATCGAGGACTCCTTTTTCTATTCTGAATAAGAATTGTGTTTTATTAGTATAATTAACAACCTGAGCTGGCCATACTGCCACTCCATCCTCATCAAAATAAAACGAACTAGCATAGATTTTTTTGAACTTAGTAGCCACCTTAGTTCCTTCAATCATTTCTTTTAGCCCTGAAGAAATAATATAGTGTTCCACTATAACACCATTACGCTTACCATATTCATTAACTCGATCAAACCATGTTTCAACTCCAGGAAACAACTGTACTTTTCCACCATCTTTGTGCAATGTTTCCTTAGTAAATAGAACTTTTCCTCTTGATTTACTAGCCATCATATACATATAAGCAAGATTTTGATCCATATCATTATCCGATGCTAATTGGTTTGATTGTTTCCAAAATTCTGCTATTTCATAATCTATTGATTGTATATACCCCTGTGCCTGCATATCATCGGGAGATAACGTTTTATCAAAATCATAACAAATTGCTAAAATTGGTTGTTTCATAGGCTCATCCTTTCTTAAATGTAATACCGTAAAAGTTATAAACAATAATTTAGTGGCTTAAATATCAATTTCAGATACATCGAGCTCGCCAGACATCAGTTTAGGAAGAATGACATCACGTAGAGATGTAAGTTTTTTGTTTTCATTAAGATTGCTAATAATTTGAGAAAACATAGGTTCCGCAATTTCTTCAAAAGTCATCTTTTTATCTGGGGCTGGAAGCGGGAATTTAAACTCCATAAAATCTTTTTGATACAAATGTGGAATTACACTTCCCTCTGTACGAGCTACAATAAATGCTTTAAACAATTGCGACTTAAGTAAATAGTATATGAATGTTGTCGAAATAATATTAGGTTGGTTATTTCGAATAACGAAAATACCTGAAGCAACTGAGGTTGGTAAATCAAGGCTATCAACATATCCTATTTTGCCAATGGTTCCGTCTTTTGAAAGTAAAATATCACTGACTTTTAACATTATCTCAGGTGATTCTTCGTAGCGTTCTGCTGAGATGTAACCAGCCTTATTCCAGTCAATGCCAGATTTTGTCAATGTTTCACCATTTATGATGCGGTAACCAGATTTTGAAAGATATTCGCTTTTTTTTAGTCCCTTCCAACCTATACGACCTTTAATATAAAGGTAGTCACCCAGTGCAACTTCAGATGTGTTGTCATCATTGATAAGTTCCAGCAATAAAGCTTCGATTTGTTGCTCTAAATTATTGTTTATACGTTCATTAATGCTTATTTTCTCATCTACATTTTTTAATATTTCAACAATTTTTCTTTGCTCAGCTATAGCTGGGTATTTAACATTTATATCTAACACATTTTTTAGAGGTAACTTGGGTTGTACAGCTCCGACAGTTCCTCTTTTGATTTCTTCTTGACCGAAAGGAGATATCAAATAATAGTATAAGTATTCTGGCTCGATACCAGTACAATTTATTATCTTGTCACAGTTTTCAGTTTGATTTGCCTTATCTAATGATTCTCCGACTATTCCAATTAGTCCTATAGTTCCAACAACGCTAATTAAAATATCACCAGCATTAACGATATATCTCGCTATACTTAGTTGTGTTTCGTCATCAACAAATTCAATTTCGGGATTTAATTCTAAATATTTACTTTTGCCTAAATCCCTAATTCTAATATAAGGGTGTTTAGTTGGAACAGATGTTAATTGTTTTCCTTTGGGAAGACGCTTTCCTCCTTTTACCTCGGCAAAATCTTTTATTTTTGATTCTTTCCATTCAGTCATATTTTTACCGTCCTATCCTATATATTTTCTATGAGCAATTTTCACATTACTCTGCTTGACCATAGCGTACTGCAAAGTCGTATCTATCTTTCTATGCCCCAAGAGCTGTTGAAGCTGCTCAATGGGCATTCCCTTATCTATTGCCATAGTTGCAAGTGTACGCCTGAACTTATGCGGGTGTACCTTGTGCAGTCCTAATTGCTTTCCATATTCTCTAAGCCTTGTTTCTATCCCACCAATCTTCAATCTTTCATGTGGTGCTTTAAGTGATACAAACAATGCTGGATTATTATCATTTCTGCTATCTAGATAATTCTGCAAATGAATCTTTGTTCTCGCATCAAAGTAAACAACTCTTTCTTTGCTTCCTTTACCAAATACAATACATTCTCTTTCATTGAAATCTATATCATTTTGATTGAGTAATACCATTTCTCCGACACGCATGCCAGTTGATGCAAGCATATCAATCATTGCCAAATCTCTTAACTCCTGACAATTATCTCTCATTAATTCCAGTGCTTCATCTGAGTATGTTTCTTTAATGTTTACCCCGGTCTTAACTTTATGTATACGTCTTACAGGATTTTTTAATATATAATCTTCATCCTCCAACCAAGAAAAGAAGCTGGAAAGAATACGTCGGATGTTATCTATCGTGACCTTACTCAAGTCATTTTTTTGTTGATATTGCGTAAGATATTCTCTAATATCATCGGTCACTATATATTCCACATTTTTATCTAATGTTGCTAACATCGCTTCAATCGTTGCTTTGTAATATCTAAGAGATTTTTCTGAGCATCCTTCTATTCGCTTAGCCGCCAAAAATATCTCTACATAATCACGCTCTGATTCTTTCATATTTCCTGTATTTTCCGTTATTTCATAGTTTACAAATGTTGATTGAAGCACCTCCTGCAATCGCTTACCCTGTGCATTATTCAAGTATGGTAGCATTCCTTGAATAATGTCCGTAATTAAATTTTGTTTCATAGTCATTCTCCTTTGAAATTATTTTGGAGAACGACTAGCAACGGCAGTTCTTTTATTGCTCCTGCCGTTGGTAGGAGTATATATCTACAAATTCTCAGCTTTGTATATCACATAGCCTTCATAATAATAGCTATGATCTATACCCTTCATATAAACTTCTCTATCATTAACTTTATCTGTCAAAGCCTGTTTTAAAATATATTTTATTTCAATATCTCTAATTGGACTTCTTTCCATTGCTAACAGATAATCTTCCTTATCTACAAGACTCCAATCAATAACTTTGTTCAACTCTTTCTTCAGAATCAAATCAAGCCATATCCTGGTGCTTCGCCCATTACCCTCTCGAAAAGGATGCGCTATATTCATCTCAACATATTTTTCAACAATTTCATCAAATGTTGATTGCGGCATCTTCTCAATATTCTCGATTGCAGCCTGTAAATACATCACCGGAGCAAATCGGAAGTTGCCTTTAGCAATATTTACATTTCTCACTTTTCCCGCAAAATTATATATCTCACCAAATAAATATTTGTGAATTGCCACAAGCATCTCAAAAGATCCTGCTTTATATTTATCCAAATATCCATTTTCAAATAGCTCCACTGCTTTTTTCTTACTTATCTTTTCTTCCATCCTTGCTAGTTCTGTGGAGTCTGTGATATTAAGCTTATTTTCTAATACCATATTTTTCCTTTCCAAATGCTAATTAACGCATTTTATTTGTATTTATATATTGATGTGCTTTAAGCATATAAACAATAATTTAGAGCAACAAGCTCAGGCTGTATATTATAAGATGTTTTCTGAGGTAAATGGTGAACCAGTCGAACTATCAAGCATTATTGATGTTAGAGATGGCACTCACGACTCGCCTAAAGCACAAGCGACGGGATACTATCTTATTACTTCAAAACATCTTTTACCATTTGGTGTTGACAAAGCTTCAGCAAACCGCATATCCAAGGCAGATTTTGATAAAATCAACGAACGCAGCCTTGTTGAAACACAGGATATTTTGATGAGTATGATAGGGACTATTGGACTAATATCTTATATTCCATATGAGGCTGTTGACTTCGCCATAAAAAATATGGCATTGTTCAAAACCTCTCATACTCCCGAACTCACATATTATTTTCTCTGCTACCTTAAAAGCGAGAAGACACTACAACATATTGAGAAATGTCTTGCAGGTAGCACTCAAAAATATATCAGTTTAGGTGAATTACGCAAAATGCCTATATATTCGCCAACAACCGATGAAATACGAGAGTTTAATTATCTTGTAAAGCCAATGTTTGAGGAAATTGTATCTCGTACCTACGAAAATGCTCTGCTGGCAGAAATGCGTGATACACTATTGCCAAAGCTGATGTCTGGCGAACTAGATGTCTCCGACATTGACCTCTAAGCCACTAAATTATTGTTTATGTCATTGTTAAGTTTTATTTTGTCATCAATAGGTTTAATTACAGATACAATCCTCTTTTGCGTTTCAACATCAGGGACAATAAGGTTCATTCTCTTTATATCAGCCAAAGTAACATGCCCTAAACCAGTAGTCTGTTTATTCGTCGCAATTTTTGTAAAATACGGTTTTAGATTCTTCATCAAAAAGTAAAAGTAATCAAAATCCACAAGTTCCTCATTAGGGGTCACTTTAAAAATATGTTGATTAAGCCAACCTTCTTCCAAATCAAACCTAAAAGTATCAATTGACGTCTGCGGATTTCCAGACCAGGAAAACAGCAAGTCTCCACGTTTTAGATGTACGTCCTCTGAAAAAATCTCTTTTGTATAAGCTGTTGTTGGTCCAATTCCATTATTTAACTCTGCAATTTTAATAACAGGCACGCCTTCATCCGAAAAGTTGATCTTTTTAAATGCCAAGCCATTTTTCCATTTTGCTAAATTATGCAATGAGCATTGAGTACCATTTACACTAGATGGAATACTATATAATTCATTATCATCAAATTTCATAGCCAATAGCCCCCAACTTTCTTCTAATCTCATCTTCAAGCTCATGCGATTTAACAAACATATCCGAAAGTTCAGAAGTAAGTCTTGCCATCTTTTCTTCGAATGGTTCACCGTCGTCTTCCTGTTCTTCAATACCAACATAGCGACCAGGAGTAAGGATATAATCCTGCTTTGCAATGTCTTCAAGAGAGGCTACTGCACAGAAGCCCTTCACGTCTTCAAGTGTTCCGTTCTGGAATGCAGTAAATGTATCAGCTAACTTTTGAATATCTTCCTCATCAAAATCTCTATGTTTGCGGTCAACCATATGTCCCATCTTACGAGCATCTATAAATAAGGTTTTACCTTTCTGCTTTTTATTCTTAGAAATAAACCAAAGTGTAACCGGAATTGTAACGCTGTAAAATAACTGCGTAGGCAGTGCCACGATACCTTCTACAAGGTCAGCCTGAATAATATTCTTTCTAATTTCTCCCTCACCACTAGACTGAGATGATAAAGCTCCATTAGCAAGTACAAGACCTATTTTTCCATTTGGTGCAAGATGATGTATCATATGCTGAATCCACGCATAGTTGGCATTTCCTGCTGGCGGCGTTCCATATTTCCACCTAACATCATCTTTTAACTTGTCTTGTCCCCAGTTTGAAAGATTGAATGGCGGATTTGCCATAATAAAATCAGCTTTGAGTGTTTTATGTAAATCATTGAAAAATGTATCTGCCTGATAAGGTCCAAAATCTGCATCGATACCGCGAATAGCCATATTCATTTTTGCCATCTTCCAAGTATCAGCGTTAGACTCCTGACCATAAACAGCGATTTCTCCGCGTTTGCCACTGTGTGCCTGGATAAATTTTGCACTCTGAACAAACATACCACCCGAACCACAGCATGGGTCATATACACGACAGTTTTTGAATGGTTTCAAAATAGAAACGATTGTTTTAACAATACTTGCAGGCGTATAGAACTCGCCACCCTTAACACCTTCGTATGCTGCAAACTGCTGAATGCAATACTCGTATGTTCTGCCAAGCAGGTCTTTGCTTTCTTCTGTATCTCCCATATCCATATTAGTGAAAAGATCAACAACCTCGCCTAATACTCTCTTATCCAAATCTGGACTTGCATAATTCTTTGGAAGCACATTTTTAAGAGTTGTATTTTCCTTTTCAATAGTTCTCATTGCATCGTCGATAACAGTGCCAATTTCTGGAGTATGCGCTGCAGATGCAATCTTGCTCCAACGGGCATCCTCTGGTACAAAGAAAATATTATCTTCTGCGTATGCATCCTTATCATCTTCAAAACCATCGCCTTCTTCAACAAGCTGTTGATATCGTTTTTCAAATGCACTTGATATGTAACGCAGAAAAATAAGTCCTACGATAACCTTTCTGTATTCTGCTGCCGGAATGTGTCCCCAAAGAACACAAGCCGCATCCCATATTTGTTTTTCAAATCCAATATTAGCATTATTTTGAACTGCCATTTATAAATTCCTTTCTATTAGCAACTTACTATATTTATCTGCACATGTTTCTTCATTTTGCAATATCACTATCGTTCTATCTCCACAATATCATCAAAGCCACATTTCAATTCAACACATATCCTAGCCAGTATATCTAACGACACCTGTTGATCGTTGTTCATTTTGGTAAATGTACTTGGTGCTATCTGTGTTTTTTTTCTTAATTCAGTTTTCGTCATATCCCTATCAATTAACAACTTCCATAAAGGTTTATAAGTTATTTTTACTTGATTTTCTGACATGTTATTTCCTCCGATTATCACGTCAAATAGTCCTTTTATCTTGATTTTTATTATATCATCAGTTTTTTGCTTATACAATTACAAATTTTGAGTTCTCGAAATCATGCACGCATAATATTATCAAAAAAAATTGAGACAGAGGAATCACCTTCCTCTGCCCCTATTCCACATCTTGTCTTCTACTTTTTCCGTATTAGTATCTCTATCAACACTCTCATCATAAATCTTCTGAAACTCATCATAAAGTTCATCTCCATCTGGCTTTATACCCAGCCTTTTCATTACATCCGAGAACAATCTTATGCTACCGCCTAACAAGTTTATTGATATCAACAAGACTTACCAGAGACTTCAGGGCAAGGATGTCATCACAACTCCCAAAACGAGAAAGAGTAAACGAAAGGTTCCAATTCCAGACTTTCTCTGTGACGAGCTAAGGGAATTTATTTCAACCAGATATATGATTACTCCTGATGAGAGACTTTTCCCTATAACAAAGTCCTATCTCTCTCACGAAATGATAAGAGGCTGCAAAAACACAGGTGTGAAAAACATACGAATCCATGATATCAGACATTCGCACGCCAGCCTACATATTAATCAGGGCTGTGATGCATTAATCCTCGCAGACAGGCTTGGACATGAGAAAGTATCCACAACACTAAACACATACTCCCATCTGTTTCCACATAAACAGCAGAAGCTCGTGAACAATCTGGGCAACTGGCAGCTGCAGCAAGTGTTACACCAACACCAGAACCACCAGATGGAGATCCATTACTTGAAGCAGCCGGAATACCTTACAACTGCGAAGAAGTACCTGATACAGATGCTTCCACAACAAATGCTATAACAGCAAATCTTCCATATGGTCCAGCACCATTAACCAAAAATAAGACATCTGCCAAAATAATACAGATGCCTCAAAGAAAGATAATTTAACACAAACCTACACTGATTTGCCACCGAAACGGTGTGATACGGAGTAGTTGCTATTAGTAGCAAATTAGTAGCAGCGCAAAAGAAAAAGTCTCGGAAGCCGCTTGTTTAGCGGGTTCCAAGACTTGTGGCTCTTACTCAAACTCGGCAAGTTCATAGTTGTCACTAAACATTTCAGTTTAAGTTTTATCTCTTTTTTGCCGATATTTTATCTCAACTACATATATTATTTGGGCTTGCTGATTTTCTGTTGCCAAAGTGTTGCCATTCTAAATTGCATCGTTCTTCATATCATTTACAAAACCAACCCAATTATTTTTACTTTTATATATTTCTAACAAATTATCAGTTGCTTGTGCCACTCCTGTTGCAACTGCACCACCAATAGTTAATGGTATATTTCCTGATATTGCGGATGCTATTGTGATTGGAGTTGCTAAAACTGTTGTCATTTTTGTCCATCTTTCAATTTTAGGAAATCTTTTATTAATGTTCCTATTAATCTTGTCCTGTCTTCCTTTAAACTCTTTAATAACATCATCTATATCTTTCTGTGATGAAATATCATTTTTTAAAGAAATAATTTTATTAATTTCTTCTTTTGCTTGCTGCAATTCATCGTATTCTCTCCACTTAAACATTTTCACCAATGTTTTTTCAGTATCCGTTAAGTAGTTCTCTTTACATTGTTTGAAATGCACACACTGTTCACACCTTTCTTCATCGGTAAACGCATAGCTATGTACCGCTAGTTTCTCTGGCATAAACAAGGAAAAAACTTCTGAATAAACATTATTAATGGAATTATCATTTATCCTCTTGGCATCTAGTCCATACAAATATTTCAGAAAAGTATGTTCTCTTTTACTAAACAGACAATTAGCATCAATATCTTTAGCAACTTTTATGCCTGCATATATAGAAGACATCCACGCACCACAGTATCCTTCATCGCCTATTAGAATCTCGTTTGGAACTTCTTTGTCTCCTTTCCTTATTATTTCTGGAAAAGTCTTTAATAAGGCTTGCGAATCTGCCAACATTTTTTGATGTATTTTATCTCCCACTGCCTCTTGATACATATCAGTTAAATTTAGTTTCTTGATTATACCATGTTCCTCTGCCATCTCTAAAAACATACCTATAACTTTATCACTTTTAGATTCTTGGTTTGCAATTTGCGCATCATATGATACCCGAGGTATGTATAATTGATCAGCCCACAATATTGTCGACGGGTTATTTACCAACCATGAAAAATTTAAATTGCATATTTCGCAAATTCCTAATTCCTTTGCAACTCCCAACCCAGTAATTAATACTTTATTCATCATTAAACCTCCGCAATCTTTTAGGTAGGATTATTTTCTTTTACTGGCAACAAATATCCTTGATATTTAAGCAATTTATATAATGGCAGATAACCTTATAGATTATCTGCCACATGAAGCGACTTGTATTAAGTTGCAATTATTCAAACTCAGCAAGTTGTAGCTTTATCTTAAACCGTTTTGTTTAAGTTTTATTTAAAATTTGCCGATATTTTACTCCATTTACACATTTTATTTTGGCTTACTGATTTTCTGTTGCCAAAGTGTTGCCATGAAACAAATTATAACTATTGACTACAGATAGGTCAAGCCGCTAATCCATCTTTACGTTATATGTTTATTGTTTTTTGAAATGAAACCTGTGATGCTCTGATTTTTTTAGGATACACGTCCTTATACCTGTAAATACTCATAATGATTCCTACCAATGCATAGCACAATAAAATGTTACTTCTACCAATGGATAAAAATGGCAAGAAGGAGGATGCTGGTGGAATTATACCCAAAGCACCTAACAAGTTTAATAAAATATTTAATAAGATTATCATTCCACAACCAAATCCCATAACCATGCCAAGTTCATTTTTTTGTTTAATAGAAGCTCCAAAAATAAACATTACAAGTGCTGCCAAGACAGCAACAACAACGATTCCAGCAATACTTCCATAGCTATTGAGAATATAAGAAAAAATGTAATCACTATTAAACTCTGGCAAACTGCCAATCACATCATTTCCGCTATTACCTACAAACAAAATGTCTTTGCTAAATGTTCTGAGCATTGAAGTAAGATAAAATCCTTCTCCTGAAGCAGAAAAAAAGGAGCGAATCCTTGCTTCCTGATACTCTGCCAACAAATGAAATGTGTACATCACAAACAACAACATAATAGGCAAAAACATGAAAACTGCCCACAGACTAACAATTGTCTTTTTTACCGATATTTTGAACCACCCCTTTAGAATAGCCACCGTAAGCTGAATCAACATACTAATTATCATAATTATCGCAACAATAAGATTCGGCATTCGAAAAGTAATAAAAACAGGAATAATCAACCAAACAATCGACTTTAACAATGCAGGAAAACCACCATCTCTATATTTATATAAAATTGCTCCATAGATTGGAACATAAAACATCATCAGTGAAGGAGCAGAGATTCTGAACATTCCAAATCCAATACTATACCGCACTCCATTAATATCACCACCAAAGAAACCAGCCAAAAGCAAAATCCCCATAGTAATTATGAATAAACCTATTATCTTGGAGTATTTTGCAATTACAGTATAATCAATAAAATAAATCCCACACATTAAGACAAAACCAATAAAAACAGAATAAACAAAACTTTCCGTCTCAAGTTGATACATCTCCTGCATAAACGGTTCTAAATTACTATATCCACTTTGATAAAAAATAGACTGCTGTAGCAAAATTCCTAGCAGGCTCAATATTCCTACAATAACAAGTAATTTCCAAGCAATCTGGGGCTTATGAATTTTATCCAATGAAATACCAACCGCAATCGGATCACCCATATCTGCAACAGCATTTTTTTCTGCTTCTTCATATGACATTCCATCAGCAATATTGTCTTCTATCTGACTTTCAATATGTCCCTTTATCTCCTCGGCAATATATGGTCTTGCTTTTTTACAACGAATTTGCAATAACAGTTTTTCCAAATATTTTTCCATATCTACACCCCCATTGCAAGAACATTGGCTACAGCAGATTGATATTCGTTCCATTCTGCTTTCTTTGTTTCCAGCAATGCTCTTCCCTCTTTCGTGATGCTATAATACTTCCTCGTCTTACCAACATATTCCTGCTCATATACCTTAAGCAATCCTTTTCCTTCTAAACCATGCAATAAAGGATACAATGTTCCTGCTTTCAATTCAAACACATTACAGGATTTTTTACGCAGAGTATCAATCATCTCGTAACCATACATATCTTTTTCCGCAAGTAATCTGAGTAGAAGCATTGTCATACTTCCAGAAATTAATGCCTTATCAACAGCCATATCTAATCCTCCTTATGTAGATAATCTATATATCGTCCATCTATATATGTCAATATAAATCTTTGTTTCTCTTTAGCTTCATCAAATTACTTACTGAATCAAAGTCCTATTGTATTACAAAAGGGAGCAGTTTCCTGCTCCACTTCCTACATTACCTAGCATCTCTACTGTACTTTTTCTGAGGCATATTGTGCCTATTCAGTTCCTTTACTTCCTGTTGCTTCCTCTGTAATCTTGCCTTCATGCTGTCCGATTCCGCCTTATTTCCGGTCTGCTGTTCCCACTTTGCGACTGCCGACTGATAATCGGTATACTCCACCTTAGAAGCCTTATATTCTGCAAGAAACTCCTTCACATTCTTATAGCCATAACCCTGCACAATACTTGATAAATACTGCTTCATATTGCCTATCTGTGTCTTTATCTGTTCTGCCTGCTCCTGCAACTCCTTACGCTGTTTTGCCTTGAAGATACCCTTTGCCCCGGCAAACTCCTTCTCCACGCTGGCAAGCTGTTGCTCTCTATCATAAATAGCAGCATTCTGCTTCTCCAGTTTATTATAAATATCCGCAAGTCTTGGATACTTGGAAGCAAGTGCTGACTTCTTCGGCATTTCCGGTACATGCTCCTTCTTGGCTTTTACAAACGGATTTACCTTCTTAACAGGTGTCTGTTCCGCTTCTGCCTTTGCAACCGCTTCCATGCCCTTATCTGTCTTTTGTGAAGCCAACTTGAATACCTTGCCAATGAGAAGCTCCAACGCATAAATAGCGGTCATAATAATGCTTTTTAGCAGTGCCGGATTTCTCCCCGACTTCTGAATGGAAGCCTTTACCTTCTGTCCAATTTCGCTCTGCTTCACTTCCAAAATCTGCCCCTCCGGCACACCACTAATCAACGCCCTATCCACCGTCTGATTCCACATGGCACGATACTGATTATCGGCTTTTATCTGCTCCGCTTTTGGATTGTTCTTGCCAATCTTTTTGGTAGCCAGATACACACCGTTTCTGTCAAAAACCTTGAGCTTTTGCTTGTCATCTTTGACATAAATATTGATAAGGTCAGTGTAGGAGCGTTTCACTTCATCAAGAAAACCATCGCTCTTAAATCGGCTGTCCTTTATGGTAAAAATGTTCCGCTCATATACCTCGCCCTTAGGGATAATTTTACAGCCGTTCCGAAGCTGTCCAGCTTCATCCAGTATCTCTTTTTTGGTGCGTACATGCTTTCCGTTTTCGTCATAAAACATATTTCTTGTTGCAATCTTCTCCACAGGCTCATCAAGCAGTTTTCGCTCTGAAAAGATAAGATGGATATGATAATTGGTCTTGCGTTTATTATGGTGCAGAGCTGAAATACATTCCACTCCATAATTCTGTCTGAAATGCTCCGTAAAAAGTTTCAGCAACCTGTCCGGCTCATAATCTACGAAACTTTCCGGCAAGGCTATAATCAGTTCCCTCGCTTCAATGCAAGTTCCTTCTGTTCCGCTTTTCTTAAATTCCTCTTGATTACATCTCGCTAGCTCCGTCCAAAATTTGCGGTCAATTGTTTCATAAACTGCATACAAATTTTCCTGTCTTGCTTTGCTCGCTATATAGCTGATTCTGCCTTTCACATTAGGCAGTTTTGACATCTGTATAAATGAATTTCTTACAATAGGCATAGCCCCCTTTCTTTGAAAAATGATAGCGGTTTTTGCTATCGTGAGTGGATGCTTAGGCATCCGTTTACGAACCATCTGCCGTATCCGGCATAGGCATAAATGCGATAGCATTTATAATTTACGCCTGCGTAAATTTGCCCCCTGCAAGGGCGAAATACACAGAGTACAAAACGAAGTTTTGTGCGATGGGTGTATTTCGCTCTCATACGCCGAGGGCTTGTGAGTGTAGTCCGATTTTGTCATTACACCCTAATCCGACTTTCTCCTTAACTAACATATACAGGAGCGTGGCACGCTCCCGTCCCACACGCTGAAGAAAAAAATTTACCATCGAAAGCTCCGGTGCATTCCCACCTTTTCCAGATACTCCTGTCGTGCCTTTTCTCTTTCTTCCTCAGTTGGAGCAGTCTTATATTTTGTGTATAAATCTCGCCTTACCATAGCTTCCAATTTTTCTTCCAAACCTTTCTTTATCTCCGGTAAAACATCATCTATTTCCACCAAGTGATATTTAAGGAGTACAATAAATAATTCCTCTGAAATCTGCACATTTTTCAATCCCATCAATCCATCCTTTCCATCATCATCCGTGACGGTTATGACGATAATGACGATATTTTTCACATCGACACTGTTATATAAAATACCGTCATAACCGTCACATATCGTCACACCTGCGATTGCAATAATTCCAATTTTATGATTCGTCCGGTGCATTTTCTGTTGCTCTCATAAAAGACACCATAGTTCACAAACAACTGTTCCGCTCCAATATTCAACTTCCTTGTAAGTACATTCGGTTGCATATCCAAATCCGGCAAAAGCTGTAACAGTTCCGAAGCTGTTCCGTTCCACAATGGCTTTTCCTCTGATACCACTTTTGCAATGGCTTCCAGTACTGGATCAGCAGGCTCTTTCCAAAGCTCCGTTTCTGCCTTTGTCAGCTTCCACACACATTGCTCCCTGTCAAAATCAAGGAGTAACCGTTGGTCTTGCTGGTCACGCCCTGCCACCTCTAAAACAGCCTTGTTATCCGTTCTCTTTTCCTTCTGCATAACAAACGCTCCGTCCGCAGCTCCTAACAATCCGTTTGTACCGGAAATCATGTCGAAGCTGTCAGAGGACTCCATCTTTCTTGTATGGTGTACTACCAACAGACAGATACCATATTCATCACTAAAGGCTTTCAGCTTAGTTACAATCTCATAATCACTTGCATAGCTGAATTTATCTCCACCGACTTCCCTTACCTTCTGCAAGGTATCAATGATAATCAGCCTTGCGTCCGTATGCTCCTTTACAAACTGCTTTAGCTGTTCTTCCAAGCCCTCATTTAAGTTTTTGGACTGTGTGGCGAAGTAGAAATTTTCACTACTCTCCATACCGAACATCCTCGACAAACGCTTCTGCAACCTCGCATAATCATCCTCAAGGGCAAGATATAAAACCGTACCCTTTCGCACCGGATAATCCCATAAATCAAGCCCCATGCTTACATGGTAGCCAAGCTGTGCCATAAAGAAGGATTTGCCTACTTTTGGTGCGCCTACAAAGAGATAAGTACCTGCATATATCAGACCGTCCACAATCGGGATTTTAGGCGGATAAACCGTATCATAAAGCTCCGTCATGGATACGGTCTGTAATTCGTCCTTATTCTGCATTTTTTCTGACTCCATCGGACAACTTTCGGTGGCTTGCAGATTGCCCTTTTGGGGCAAATCTGCTATACTTCTATTGGATTTGTTACATAGTGACTGCTTCCCATCTGCGCCAACAGATGAAACCGGAGCAGTCGCTTTTTCTTTTCCTGTCATTCAATTTCTCCTTTCAGTCCGTTCATAATCTTTGCTATCATTTGGATGGTGTAAAGCAATTCGTCATTTGCTTCACTGCAACCCTCCAAACGCTTCAACTCCTCACAAATATCTGCCATCTGATTGCGTAATGCCTTATACACTCTGGGATTGCCCTGTACCACCACATCCCGGCACTGCAACCGTCTGATAATATAGTCCTGCTTGGTTAATCCCGATAATGCTACTTGCGTATCAATGAGCTTTGCTTCTTCCTCAGATACCCGAAATGCTACGGTCTTGTTTCTCCATCTTCCCTTATAATCTAAGTTCTTGTCCATGCTTCGTCTCCTTCCATTCTTTCCACATCCAGTTTATTTGCCATTTCCGTCTGCTTGGTAGGGAATAAATGTGCATACCGGTAAGTAATATCAATACTTTCATGCCCTACCCTTTCCGCAATCGCAAGAGCGGAAAATCCCATCTCAATCAAGAGAGAAATCGCACTGTGCCTTAAATCGTGAATACGGATACGCTTCACTCCGGCAAGCTTCGCCCCTCTGTCCATCTCATGGTGCAGATAATGCTTGGTAATCGGGAACAGCCTGTCATTCTCATTAACCTCATACAGCATACCGATATACTCCTGCATTTCCTCACATAAAAACTTCGGCATCTTGATAACACGGTTGCTTTTCTTGGTTTTCGGTGTGGTAATCACATCCCTGCCATTTAATCTCTGATAGGATTTGTTAATGGTAAGTGTCTGCTTCTCAAAATCAAAATCCTTCGGTGTCAGGGCAAGAAGTTCCCCCATACGGATACCGCACCAGTAAAGCATTTCAAAGGCATAATAGGAAAGTGGCTTATCCATCATCACATCCGCAAATTTCAGATATTCCTCTTTCGTCCAAAACAGCATTTCCTTGTGTTCCTCACTTCCCATAGAGCCTGCTTTCTGTGCCGGATTGCTCGGCAGATGGTAATACCTTATCGCATGATTGAAAATGGCACTTAACTGTGCATGAATGGTTTTAAGGTAAGTCGGAGAATACACTTCCCCATTTTCGCCCTTGTAGGCAAGAAGTTCATTCTGCCACGCAATCACATCCTTCGGCTCAATCTCCGCAATCTTACGCTCCCCGAAATAGGGAAGTATTTTGGTACGGATAACATGGCTCTTGGACTCCCATGTGTTTTCCTTTACCCTCTTTTTCTTATCTTCCTCATAAATTTCAAAGAAGCTGGCAAAGGTCATGTCCAGCTTGGATTCACTCTTTAACATAACCTCATGCTCCCATGCAACCGCTTCACGCTTGGTTGCAAATCCTCGTTTCTGTGTCTGCTTACGCTCGCCCTTATAATTGGTATAGCGGTAAATGACACGCCACTTATCACCGTCTTTATATACAGCCATAACATCATCTCCTCTCTATTCGCTGTAACATAACTTCTTGCGGAAGAAGTTGGTATTCACTCTTCCGGTAACCGTCAGATAGCCAAGCTTCTGCATTTCCGCATTCAGTTCTCTGACAACCTTGTAAGCATAGGACTTGGAAACATTAAGTTCCTGTGCCACTTCGTCCACCGTCATAAAGTTCTTATTCTCCATGTGGATTCCCCCTTTCTTCAAAATTTTGTTTGCCGCTCTCCCTTACACCTTCCTGACAGGTTGCCTTGTGTGGTACTTTGTCGTGTTTCCATCCCTTCGTACGCTCACTTTCGGTCATCGCATATTTTTCCGGATGGTATCTGCTCGGACGGTCATTCAGTTTTAACTTAACTTAACTTAATTTGTTTAAGTTCCTGTTTTGTATAATACTAAACATTTTCCGTTAAGTCAAGTGGTTTGCAGAAAAATATTAAACATTTTTATTTAAGTTCTTCTTGCTATCCTCATTAACACATGTTATACTCTACTTAAACATTTCTGTTTTACCTAACAGAAAAATGGCAACAACATGACAGGAGGCAATGCCTCTGCTCCTGCAATGGCAGTCGCATTTTCCTTCGGAAAACAAGGAGGCATAACTATGGCAATCGGACAACGAATTCGATTTTTCCGTAACAGAAAAGGCATGACACAAAAGCAGCTTGGAGAAGTCCTCGGCTTTCTTGGCAAGACTTCTGATGTCCGTATGGCACAATATGAATCAGAAGCAAGAATACCTAAGCATGACCTCGTAAAAGAAATGGCTGGTATCTTTGATGTCAGCACCCATGCACTTACCGTACCGGATATAGATACCTACATCGGTCTTATGCACACCTTTTTCGCATTGGAAGATATGTATGAACTGAAAATTGACGAAATGGATGGTGAAGTAGTCTTACGTTTGGATAAGTCTGACTATTCCACCTATTCCTCAATGGAAAAATTGCTCCGTGCATGGCTCTCCGAAGCTAAAAAGCTGGAGAATGGCGAAAGCACCAAAGAGGAATATGATAACTGGCGTTACAAATATCCGGAACTGGATACACACCAAATCCGTGCTAAGGTTCCTTCACAGGAAATCAGCGATATGCTTCTCGCCGGATTAAAAGAAATGGAAAAAGAAGAAAAGAAAGAAACGAAACGCAAGAAGAAAAAATAAGCATGAAAAAACCTTACCAATTTTCAGTTGTCATATCTGAAAATCAGTAAGGTTTTCTTATGCTCATAAAGTAATATTATTCATTGAATAGGGAAAATCTGTTGCCAAATCGTTGCCAATGCTTAAACAAATATGTTTGTAAACCGCATAAATACTGGGTTCTTTTAGTGTTTCTCCTTATTCAAACTCGCAGAGTCTGGTTTGATTCAGGTTATTTAAATATAGCTATCTATACCATTTTGTATTGATAGTCTATACCTTTTCCACACATTCTTTTTCGTTTCACATATTTTTAGTACCAATCCAGTACCATTGCATTTTTTCATTATTGTGTGTAGTTCTGGTGGCTTGCAGGTTTGTTTACTATTCAGAGAATAATCATCTGATGGTTTGCAATTCCACCTATGGAAATTATAATCTCCAGATAATGTTTCTGCAACAAAATGTTTTCTACTCAACAGATTTATTTTCTGCTCCATGATTGACCAAATAATTCTCTCCCATTAGGTCCTAAGCACAATACTTTTTTATCAAACAATATCTGTTGGCTCTTTTTACTATATGAGGTGGCTTTATCTAAAGATATAAATATCTGTTTTTCGGAATCCGTATACATATCCAATATCTTCTCTATAGCTACATCTTCTATTTGTTTCAGTAATACGGAGTCATGCACCAAAATTGGCAAACATGTATCCTGCAAAACTGCTAAATCAAATAACACCATTCCCCTATAGCAAGTCCCTGTTCCAGTATCATCAATTGTTTCAAATTTATACTGTTTATCATCAAACATAATTATTGGTGGTCTCTTTGTGGCATGATATATTTCGTCATTTAATTGTTGCAGTTTAATATTTATCGAATTCTGTAATTGAGAAAGCTGTTGCATTCTCATCATTTGTTTTCTGCTATCTGCATCTTTCTTTTCTTTGCTCAAAACTTGTAATTCATCATAATATTTATTTTGATTTGATAATATTTCAATTTTTTTCTGCAACTCTGCAAATTTAAACAAAATCACTTGTGACAAGTTAGACATTTCTGATATTTCTTTTACCTTTTGTTCAACTTGTACTTTATTGCTTTCCAACAATTGTATTACATTTTGAGTACTACTGATTTCCTCTTTTATTTCTTCTTTTAAAACAGCACTTATTTCTTTATGAAAATTTTGTATTTCTTCTAATCGTTTTATTTCAATTTCCGGAAAAAACTTTTTTAGCATTGACAAATCATCTTTACTAATAATTCTGCTTCCTGAAATATTTTCTTGTAATGGGATTAACTTGGTTCTTTGTGCACGTATCTTTTTATTATAATCACTAATTTCTCTTTTTAATTCTAATATTGCATCTGTTTTTTCCGAATTAATATCTAAAATACTATTATTTAACTCATCTGTAATTTTCTCCCTTTCCCCCTCCAATTCTGCTATTTGTTTATCATTCGCTTTTCTTTGCCGAGCTCCTATTTTAGATATAATATGATACTTTTGAGCATTTTTAAAAGCATTTAACTCATCACCTTTTCTCTTTGCCAAATCCTCCAACTCACTAATTGCTGCATACAAATCATATAATTTTAACAATGCATTCATCGCCTGCGTTGGTTTTTCATTTCCCACAGCATCAAGAGGATGCTTTTCATTTAAATTATCTTTTCCGTAAACACGAATATACCTTCCAACAACATCTCTAAAACTGATGTCTTTATCTCCAAATTCATATAGTGACTTCAGTTTATTGGTGTATTGTTCTAAAGTAATCATCTCTGTGACTTCATATTTATCATTGCATATATTCACATATTCTGTATCATTGGTATTTCGAGAAAAATAGTATTTATTACCTTTAAACACAAAAGAAAACTTGATTATGTGTGCCCCGACATTTCTTTGTATATCTATTGATTTCATCACATAATCTTTTCCGCCATATACATAGTCAATTATCATTAGAAATGTAGACTTGCCTATTGAATTGCTTCCTTGCTCATCACCTAAAACAACATTTAATCCGTCATGAAATTCTATTTTCTTTTCTTTAAATTTGTCACATATTATCTCTCTTAACACTCACTATTCTCCTTTTATCGCTATCATAGTCTATTTTCCCCATGGCAAACAAAACAACTAAAGCATCAATAAATTCTTGGCTTCCATTGCATTTGCTTTTACATATTTTATACAATTCGAATACCTGCGTATCCTCTTTCAATTGTTCCAAAATTTTCACACAATCGTAGATGACAGTCTCTTTGTACTCAAACAATTTATTCGGAAATTTCATCAAACACCTCACAATTCTGTATAAAGAAAGATATCATAACTTCACAAGCCTCTTTGGATGTTCTTGTAACCTTACTTTTCATCCATTCAACTAACGAATTAAAGATTATCACCTTGTCATCCGTATTCCCTTTTGCTTTCAAATACGCTGTCTTTACTTCCGATGCTAACAATTCAAATTTTAATCCTTTCTGTACACTTAAATTTTTCATATTCTCTTTAATAAATCCATAATATGTACAAGCATTGAATTCGACTTTTCTTCTTAATATGCAATAATTATCCTCTATTTTGTTGGCAATCTTAATTCCCTTATACTTCAGAATGCTTTCCTCTATTTCTTGATCTGTAATAGCTGTAAGTTGGTTCATTAATATCAATAATTCTTCTTCAATATCTTCCGTTGATACTTTTTCTCGAATTTTATTTATTGCAAGTAATTCTTTTTTTATTGCTAAAATTTTCAAATATTCTTCTTTGGTCGTATGATCATCATAATATCCATGACAATTTTTACATAAGGCGATTTTATTCTCAAAATCCTCACTTGTATTCCCTAAGCGTTCTAATCCTGCAAGTTCAGCTTTTTGATGAGCGTTGGGACTATTAGGATAAATATGTGCAATCTGATACTGTTTATTTACTTTACCGCCTTTTTTTACCAATAATTGTTTCCCACAGAGTGGGCAAAACCCTCCAACTTCTTGAATATGTTGTAAATCAACATTTTCTGTAATTGCAGCCCTTGGTTGTAAATAATCATCTATCTCTGCCATCTTCCGACCTCCTTTATTAATTTGGATTGTACACAACCTGCCCTTTATACTCATCAAAAAAACTCATCGGTATGTTTCTTTGACACTTAAAACTCTTCTCTGCTACATAAGTAAAATGTTTTCCCAGTTCATCTCCTGGGCATAATACAACACCATCAATCTCACCATTTGAAGCATCTGTTAAAGCTATAAGATATCTTATCATTCTTGTAGTAAATTCTTCATTTATCTGTTCTTCAAATTGCGGTGAATATCTTCCTAAATCTATCGTTGGTGAGTCTTGCACTTTTACCTCAAGCATCTGATTTCGAATATCAGGATATCCACCTTCCAATCCTTCTGGTAATCTCTTATATCCAAGTTGGTATGCAACCATTCGCTCGAGTTGTTGCCCCCTTTGCTTGGTTGACAACGATATATCTAATTTTTCACCCAACAACTTTTCTGTTACCTGTTGATTAATAGTTTCTATAGGAAGCACCCTTTCAGGTTCGTCTTTAATATTAACATCTCCAACAACCATATTATTTTCAGTATCTAATAAATCAACAGATATATTCGTATCCGCAACAATCATACTATGTTTCTTTAAAATCTCTTCTCTTTTTTTATTGGAAATTATTAATTGTTGTTTTACCGTTGGTTTACCAAATTTACCAAATCTGTTTTCGATATATTCTGGTGTCATAATAACAATGGATTCTATAATTTCATCCGCATTTATTTTTCCCAGCACAAATCTCACATCACTTGCCAAAAGTGTTTCTCCATTCTTCAAATCCACCTGCACCGATGAACTATTAGGATTTCTATTCCATACCTGTAAATTATAATTAACTCCAGATGTTACTATATATGTATCTATATATTCCCTCAAAAAGGATGGCACTCCCTTCTGCTTTGGTGGTACAATCTCATATTCAACAGCTTCCTTCGGAATATAATTAGAAAGCAAATGATTTGTAATCATCTTTCTAAAATTGGATCCATCCGTTCTTGGTTTTCCCGTTAAAGGAAACTTTTTTCCTATAAGAGACTTCAAATTTTCAACAAGTTGCTCTGGTGCAGATAGCTCGTTTTTGCTTATTGGTGGTATTTTACCTATTTCAATATAATTCATTATGCCGCCTCCTTTCCAGTACATTTATTAATTTGAACAATTTCATCCTCCGACAAATTAAAAGCCTTGAAAACAATATCATTAATCTTGCTTTCAGCCTCTTGTATTTCTATATTGCAATTCATAATACCATCCACATACTTCGCAATTTTCTTTGCATCGCCATTTTCTATTCGTGGAATTGGCCATTTGTTCAAGTTAGTTGTTGTATATCTATACTTTTGCGAGTATAAACAACCACTAATTAATTTTTGATAATATTCTAAGGCTGTAGAATTAAGTAATCCAAGCAAAAAACAATAAAATTCATGCTCAGACATATCTGCATACTTTGTAGCAAATAGAGATTCTTTTCTTGTTAAAAAAAATGTATTTCCTTGACACAAATATCCTTCTTCATCTAACGCAAAAGTATTAGACGATACAATATCTCTTGTAACAATTTTAGTTTGGCGAAATTTAGATAATTTCTGTGGAACCCAACATTCATACCACTCACGTGTTTTTGATTCTGTTAGATATTTCCTTCCTTTCAATATTTCTGAATTACCAAGCAAATAATTTGCAGCATTTGGGATTTCCTCAAGCCGATATGCTTTCATAATTCCCTTCTCTTCCTTATGAGGATATAAGATATAGCGATCTCTTTTATTCTCTCCCCACTTAATTGACCATCTTTCAACATCAAAGCTCTGAATTAATGGGTAAACAACCTCATCTTCGAACTTATATTTTTTTATAAACTCCTCCGTCATTGGCTTTACAAACACAGTATCCGCAGTAGTCTTTATCCCTACACATACATCTAATATATCTTGTAAACAACATAGTTTTTCTCTTTCCATTCTTGTTTTTATTTGACTTTCATTGTCCGAAGAAAGGTTCCATGTTTTCCCTTCCATTGGTAATTTTGAACGCCCCTTTGATATTTCAAATGTACAACAATCTATATCATCTCCATATTCAACATATTCCTTTGATGTGCCAATTTTTTCTATATATTCAAAGAGCTCTGTTGCATTACAACATTTCTGTTTGCCTTTTTTATCTGATGTTTTAATTCCTATATATTCAACCAAAGGATTTTTTGTGTTAGAGTTTTCACATAGAATAATTGCTGGTAATACCGCAGCCCCGAAAAATTTTGTATCAAATAAATCAACAATCTTTCTTACATGCCCTGTTTCTACTAAGTATCGTCTTATGCCTACACCATAATTAGCAGTTAAATACTTATCACTGGTTATTAAACATAACCTTCCATTTTTCTTTAACAATTTATCCCCATGTTCAATAAAGCAAGTAAATATATCAAACCTCCCAGTTGAACTTGTAAAATTATTTTTTATATACGCTCTTGCTTCCATTGTAAGATTTTGCAAACGTATATAAGGAGGATTGCCCACAATATAGTCAGCATTGTCAGATACGGTCAAAAAGTCTTGACAATATATTGGTAATTTTTTTACCAATACTTTTACAAATTCTATATCATTAACGACTCCTGCTTTCAGCAAACTCGTAATAATTACTATCTTTGTCACAAACACATTAGATGGTTTTGTATCATAAGCTTGCACTAATTTATCTTCCAATAACAATTGGTATAAATCTGCGTCTTCTCCCAGTCCTCCTATAAACCTTTCCATTATTTGCTTCACAAATGTTCCTGTTCCACAAGCAGGATCTATAATTGACTTATTAGTAGAAACTGATTTATCATAGCCCAGCATATCTAGCATGTATTTAATAATCTCTTTAGGAGTACGCTCACTACCAGATTTTTTTCTTGACTCTAAATCTATACCATCTGTCAATAATCCGAATAGTATTTCATCTAATTCTTCGAATGTCTTATCTTTAAAATTGTACCTTTCGTCATCAATCTTTGAAAAACCAGCACATATATCATCCATATCACTAAATGTATATTTTATATTATTTCTTTTAAGGTATTCCTGCAAAACAACTACTGATGTATATATTGATGAAACCGCATAATTCAGCATCTTATCAGATGGGGAAAGTTTATTTTCTACACCTTTAAATAATTTATCTATAAAATATGTCTCTTCATCGTGAACTTTTACATAATATATATGTCCAAAATTATTTTTGTAAAAGTCAAAATTTCTATTTATAAGATAATATGTATTCTTCAATACTGTAAAAGCATCCATTTTCATTCCTCAACTCTTTCTATTTCCATAATTTCCGAAATGTCACATTTTAATGCTACGCAAATTTTTAAAAGTATATCTGTATTAACATTTTCATTCCTGCCTAATTTTGCAATTGATGTAGTGCTAATTCCCGCCAACTCCGCAAGATCTTTCTTTTTCATTTCTCTATCAATCAACATTTTCCAAAGTTTCTTATAACTTATTTTCATAATAAACCTTTCTATATATTCCTTTATATATCAAAGCAACTTTCCATATTTATTATATCATAGCAATTTAGCGTTTGCAATTTTAATTACGCAAACGCCAAATCACCAAATCATAGTATTTACCCCTATATATAATTGCAAATGAGCTCCTTTTGTTAGAATATTTTTAATTTTCATTTATACCCAGCAGAGGAATCACCTTCCTCTGCCTCTATTCCACATCCTTTCTTCTTTTTTCTTACCTTCATCCCTACTTACGCTCTCATCATAAATTTTCTGGAACTCCTCATAAAGTTCATCACCATCCAGCTTTATTCCCATCCTCTTCATAACATCTGAAAACAGCCTTATACTTCCACTTACATCTGCAATATCAAATCCGAATATATCCGCCTTAACAGGAACATCTACATCTTCATATGCTCCACACTCAGATAACCTATCAGCAATCCATTCAACCTTATCAGCAGCCATCGGAATAACCGGAACCTCATCATCTACAGCTACATTATTACCTGTATAAATCTGTTCCGCATCACCATCATCCATTTCACGAGATTCCTCAACATATAAGTCTGCCTGTTCTTTTTCGATATTACTTTGTTCGTCTATAACAGAAAAATCTTCCTTCCGACATATTTCCATATCAACATCATCAATATCAGTAGCTGTCTTTTTCTCAAGCTCAGACACAGTCTCCAGTTCTTCCATCCCCGGTATCTCAATCTCCTTATCCCCAACAATCTCCTCATTCTCCGACACCGCATAATATGCCGTATACAAATCTTCTTTCACAATGCCATCTGCAAGCTGCAACTGCTTCTTAATCTCCTTTTTCTCCTGCTTAAGCCCATCAAGTTCTTCCTGCACTTCCACATGCCATATCTGATATTCCCGGTACTGCTCTTCAT
>ERZ1108170.649-NODE-649-length-27121-cov-3.622331_pt1 | contig 27121 bp, 28 predicted proteins | sample MGYA00403705_ERZ1108170 | MGnify/ENA primary metagenome ERZ1108170 (study PRJEB35170, sample SAMEA104062422) | human gut metagenome | biome: human gut; feature: human-associated habitat; material: faeces | place: Denmark | collected 2012-06-15 ...
CACGGAACCGAGCCCCCGTACCCCCCGTTTAGCCGCGAATGCTTCGCTGAGCGGCCAGCGGAAGGTCAAAGGGGTGTCAAGAGGGGGCAAGGGAACCATACGGTGCCCTTGCCCCCTTTTGTCTCCGCCGCCAGACGGCGGCAATGCACTCGCCATGCCATGGCGAACATCCCCCGGCCCGGGAGGGCCTATCTCGCCTCCAGCGGCGCACCGCTGTATCGGCGGAAAATTTTGCGTCTGCTTTCGGTAAAGCAGAAAGGGCACTCATCGCCTGCGGCGGCAAGCCGCCGGAACGGCGGAACCGCTTCCCCTCTGCTGACGGTATCACAAGCAAAAAGAGAGCCTTTCGGCTCTCTTTAGAACTGGAATATGATGCCCGCGAGGGCGCCCACGCCGATGAACACGATAGGATGCACCTTCGGCAGCTTCCGGATCGCGACCGAAAGCACTAGGAACAGCAAAATCGCGCGGTAATTCAGTACGGAAAGCAGGCTCTCCGGACCGCTCCACAGGTCGAGATGCAGCAGCGAGCCGGCGAACACCGTGAACATCGCGCCGAAGATCAGACCGGCGGACGCCGGACGCAGACCGTAAAAACCGTTCTGCACGAGCGAGGATGAGCGAAAGCGGTCAAGCGCACGCGAGACCAGAATGATGATGATGACCGACGGCAGCACGAGCGAAAACGTCGCCGTGAGCGCGCCGGGCAGTCCGGCGGCATGGAAGCCTGCGTAGGTCGCGGAATTGACGCCCATCGGGCCGGGCGTAGACTCGGAGACCGCGACCATATCCATCAGATCGTTCGCCGTGAACCACGGGTACTTGTGCGTGATTGCCTTGAGGAAGGGAAGCGTTGCCAGACCGCCGCCGACTGCGAACAAACCGGTCTTCAAGAACTCCCAGAACAGCTGTAAAAAGATCATGCTCTCCTCCCCCTCACAACATTGATAAGAATGCCTGCGGCGGCCGCGATAACGACCATGAGGACGGGAGAAACGCCGAAAAAGGCGACAGCGGCGAAGGTCACGACCAGAATAACGCCGGTCGGGATGTCAACGACACCCTTTTTCGCCATTTTCCACACGCTTTGCAGCACGAGCGCGCAGACCGCGATGCGGATACCGGCAAAGGCGTGCTGCACCACGGCGAGATGGGCGAACTGCTGAATGAACGCAGCGATGATCGTGATGATGACGAGCGAGGGGAAAACCATGCCTGCGGTCGCGGTGATCGCGCCGGGAACGCCGCGCAGGCGGTAGCCGATGAACGTCGAGGTATTGACCGCGATGACGCCCGGCGTGCACTGGCCGATGGCGTAATAGTCCATCAGCTCGTCCTCAGTCGCCCAGCCGCGCTTTTCTACGACCTCGCGCTGCAGGATCGGCAGCATGGCGTAGCCGCCGCCGAAGGTGCACACGCCTATCTGCGCAAAGGTCAGGAACAGATCAAGATAAGGATTCAATGATAGGATCTCCTTTTCCGTCACATTTTAGACGGAATGATCTCGACCCAGTAGCCGTCCGGATCAGAGATAAAATAGATGCCCATTGCCGGATTTTCAAAGCAGATGCAGCCCATCTGCTGATGCCTGTGATGCGCCGCGCCGAAATCGTCGACCGAAAGGGCGAGATGGAACTCATTGTCGCCGAGATTGTACGGCTTGTCCCAGTCGCGCAGCCAGGTCAGCTCGAGCTGGTGCGGCGTCGAGCCGTCCGACAGGTAGACGATGGTGAAGCTGCCGTCCTTGGCGTTGATGCGGCGGACCTCCTTGAGGCCGAGTGCCTCATCATAAAATTTGAGCGAACGCTCAAGGTCGCGGACGTTGAAGTTATTGTGCGCAAAACGGAACTGCATAATAGTTACCTCCGATGTATTTTTCACATTTATATTATCATTTTTCGCTCGAGAACACAATACTCATCTTCAAGCGACCTGCGTTTCTCTCTCCCCTTCGCTTATATTACAGTTATGCGTCATTCCGCCGCAAAGCATTGAAATCCGCCCTTCATCGTGCTATTATGACTGTATGTTTGTTTGACATTTCGTGCAGAACGGACGTTCCGTTCGCTTTTTCCCTGTATGCGGAAACGGAGGTTTTTATGCATTTTCGCAAAATCACTGCGGCTCTGTGCGCCGTGCTGAGCGTCACGCTCGCCAGCGCAGCAGCCGCTTCCCCCAAGGTCGCGGTTTCCGACCATAAGTTCATGGTAAACGGCAAGGCTGTCACGCCGCAGGCCTATAATGTTGACGGCTATAACTACTTCAAGCTGCGCGACGTCGCGTATCTTCTCAGCGACACCACCGCGCCCTTCAACGTCACCTGGACGCCCAGCCAGAGCTCGGTCATCCATCTGATCTCCGGTCAGAAATACCAGAAGGTCGGCGGCGAGCTTTCCGCCTCGACCCTCTCCTCGCTCAAGGTCTCTGCGTCCACCTTCAAGGTCCTGCTCAACGGCAGTGCGGTCTCCTTCCGCGGCTACCTGATCAACGACAACAACTATTACAGCATCGCGGACATCGCGGACGCGATCGGCTTCGAGGCCGGATGGGACAATGCCACGCGCACTGTCAGACTCACGACGCCCGCCCCGGACCCCGAGCAGCCGGATAACAATAACAGCAGCAACAATAATAACAGCAATAACAACGGCAGCACGACGCCGGACACGCCGACGCCCGCCCCGACGCCGGAACCTGTTTTTACGACCGGTCTGTATGAGGTGAATGTTTCGTCCTCTCTCACCGTGCGTTCCGGCCCGGCTACCACCTATCCGTCCATCGGCCAGCTGTCGAAGGGCGACAAGGTCGTCGTAGACCGCCTTGCGAACGGCTGGGCGCATCTCATGGATACCTCGGCGGGCACGAGCCGCTATGTCAGCGCGGGTTATCTCAAGCGTCTGAGCGATTATGACGGCAAGACCGAGCCCGACGAGCCGTTCACGACCGGCTGGTACCGCGTAAAGGTCGAAAGCAAACTCGCGGTGCGCGCCTCCGCGTCCTCGACCGCGAAAAAGGTCGGTCAGCTCTCTGCAAACGCAGAGGTCGTCGTGGACAGCCTTGTCAACGGCTGGGCGCACCTCATGGACACCTCCAAGGGAACCGGCCGCTACGTCAGCGCGAACTATCTCGTCCACGTGCGCGACTACTCCGCATCCGAGGGCGAGCCGGACGATCCGGTCGAGCCGCCCCGCACCTCGCAGATCGACGGCAGGATGACGGTCATCATCGACCCCGGTCACGGCGGCAGCGACGTCGGCGCAACGAGCGTCGACAAGGTATACGACGAGAAGCACATCAACCTTTCGGTTGCGAAATATCTGCAAAGCTATCTGGAGAGCGCCGGTGTGAACGTAATCATGGTGCGCGACACACTCGAGGAGGGCAGCGATCTGACGCTGCGCGGCAAGGTCATGGAGCGCTATCAGGACACCGCCGACCTGTTCTTCAGCGTCCATCACAACGCCGCGAACACGGCGGCGCGCGGTGCAGAAGCGCTCGCGCAGGTGGCCGACAAAAACGGCGGCCCGACGAAGATCCTTGCGGAAAAGCTGCTCGAGGAATACAGAGCGCTCGGCGTGCCGATCCGTTCGATCGTGTTCCGCGAGGGCAGCCACGGCGACTACTACTACACCAACCGCGCGGCGGCTTCGCTTTACATCCCGGCGCTCACGAGCGAATTCTGCTTCATCGACAACGCAGAGGATCAGCAGTTCATCGACAGCGAGGAGGATCTTCAGGCCGAGGCGCGCGCACAGTACAACGCGATCATGTACTACTTCACACAGGTGGAGTATTGATCGACACAGCATAAGGAGGAATTTGTTATGACAGAAAGACAGCAGCGTGCACAGGAGCTGCACGGGAAGGGCTACAACTGCGCACAGTCGGTCGCCTGCGCCTACTGCGACCTCGTCGGTCTCGACGAGCAGACCGCCTATAAGATGGCCGAGGGCTTCGGCCTCGGCATGGGCGTGATGGATATGTGCGGTGCGCTGAGCGGCGCGTTCATGCTCGCCGGCGTCAAGGGTTCGGCCGGCATCGAAGCGCCCGGCACGACCAAGGCGCAGACCTATCAGCAGACCCGCGAGATGGCGAACGCCTTCAAGGAGAAGAACGGCACCTACCTCTGCTGCGAGCTCAAGGGCGTCGCCGACGGCAATGTCCGCCGCTCCTGCCCCGGTTGCATCGAGGATGCGTGCGCGCTGGTCGAGAAGATGCTCGGTCTGTAAAAAGCAGAACAGGCAAAATAAAACCGCTGTATTTGTTCCGATACAGCGGTTTTTCTTATGTGTATATTCAGAGCATCGCAGCGCCGACCAGACCGGCATCATTGCCGAGCGAGGCCAGGACCAGCTCGGTATTCGTGTCGCCGCGGAAGGTCTCCTTCTCGATGCGCCTGCGCAGCGGCGCGAGCAGCTTTTCGCCATAGCCTGCAAGACCGCCGCCGAGCACGATGCACTCCGGCTGAAAGATATTGATAAAACTCGAAAGACCGCACGCGAGATCGTCGCAGTAGGTTTCGAACAGCTCGCACGCGAGCGCGTCGCCGGCGTCTACCGCGTCGCAGATGTGCTTCGCGTTGAGGGCAGGGCCGTTTTCGCGCAGGCTGCTCTCCCGTCCGGCGTCAAGCGCCCGGTGCGCGAACTTCACGAGGGCCGCCGCCGAGCTGTAGGCCTCCAGACAGCCGCGCCGGCCACAGCCGCACGGCTCGCCGCCCTGCCGGATGACGATATGTCCCAGCTCGCCCGCAAGGCTGTTGCAGCCGGTATACAGCTTTCCGTCGATGATAATGCCGCCGCCGACGCCCGTTCCGAGCGTGACCATCAGCATATTCTTCACGTTTTTGCCTGCTCCTGCGGTCGCCTCGCCGAGCGCCGCGCAGTTCGCGTCGTTGTCGAGCTGCACCGTGCAGCCGAACTCCGGCTGAAACGTCTCCGCAAAGCAGACATCGTTCATGCCGAGGTTTGTGCCGAATCTGAGCGTGCAGGAGGGCTTGTCATACGAGCCGGGCACACCGATGCCGATGCTCTCGACCTCGTCCGGCTGTACGCCGCCCGAGGCGCACAGCGCGAGCGCAAGCTGCTTCATGTCCGCGCGCAGGCCGTCCGGGTCTCCCGTTTTCGTCGGCACGCTCTGCTTGATGAGAATCGCGCCGTCATCCGCGCAGAGCGCCGCCTTGACGCTCGTTCCGCCTAAATCAATACCGATCCGCATAAGTATCCCTCTTATTCTTCGCCGCTGAACAGATCCATGCCGCGGCCCTTGAAGTAAGCGTCCAGACGCGCCATGCTGCTGTTGATGATGAGCTCCTCGGGGAAGCCGATCTCCTCGAGCATTTCGAGCGCGCCCTCGACATGGCCGACGCGGAAGCAGATGTGGCTGTCGCTGTCCACAACGATCGGCACCTCGTATTTCATGCACATGCGCGCGATGTCCGCGCAGTTCTTTTTGCTTCCGGCGCGCACGTTCAGCGAGGCGTTGTTGATCTCGACGACCTTGCCGCGCTCGTTGCAGCGGCTGATGATGTATTCATGGTCGAAATCAAAGTTCGGGTTGCCGAGGTGGCCGAAGGCGTTGACATACGGGTTGTAGAGGATGGACTCGAGCGCCGCCGTGTGGATGCTCCTGTCCGCCGGCGGGAACAGGCATTCATGGAAGGAGGCGAGCGCCCAGTCGATGTGCTTCAGACTCTTGTTCGCCATGACGTTGATGCCGCCCGAAGGGGCGGTGATGTCGAACTCGATGCCGCGGATAACAGTCACGCCGTTCATCTTTCGCGGGACGAGATTCAGATTGGAAAAATGCCATTCATGCGGGCCGTCCGGGTTGGTGGGGCCGTGGTTGGTGATCGCGATGGCCTTGAGGCCCATGTCATGTGCCGCCTGCACCATTTCGGTCAGCGTGCTGAACGCATGGTCGGTGACGTTGGTATGTGTATGAAGATCCGCAATGATTTGCATTTTACCTCTGTTCCTCCTGTGCAGTCTGTGATGCTGCCATATAATTTATCTGTTATCTGTCGTGTGCACTGCTTATCTGTCCGGAAATTCGTAAGCAAGATTTCCCGCACCCCCGCGCGGCGGCGTGCATGGCGTGCATATAATAGAACCTGCGGAGCAGGTTCATAAAAAGTCGGGGCGTGTACCTGACTTTTTATCCCCTGAGAGAGAAAAAAGTTTCTGAACAGGAACTTTTTTCCGTCCGTGTTCTGCGGCGCCCCGCGCTGTCAGAACACCGCTTGTCGGCCAAACGAAGTTTGGCGACAGCTTAGTTGCCGTACTGCTTGAGCATGCGCTCCTGCAGCTCCTTGGCCGCGTTGAAGCCCATCTTCTTCTGGCGGTCGTTCATCGCTGCGACCTCGATGATAACGGCGAGGTTGCGTCCGGGCTTTACCGGGATGGTCAGGCTCGGGACTGCGATGTCGAGGATGGAGGTCGTCTGACCGTCCATGCCCAGACGGTCGTACTGCTTGCCGTCCTCCCACGGCTCAAGGTTGATGACCAGCTCGACCTTCTCGGTCATCTTGATCGCGCCGATGCCGAAGATGCGGCGGACGTCGACGATGCCGATGCCGCGCAGCTCGATAAAGTGGCGGATGACCTCAGGCGCAGTACCGACGAGGGTCTTGTCGGATACGCGCTTGATCTCGACCGCGTCGTCCGCGATCAGGCGATGACCGCGCTTGACCAGCTCGATCGCGGTCTCAGACTTGCCGACGCCCGAGTCGCCGAGCAGCAGAACGCCCTCGCCGTATATCTCAATGAGAACGCCGTGGAGCGTGACGCGCGGCGCAAGCTGCACGCGCAGGGACGCAACGAGGGCATTGATGGTCGTGGAGGTGAAGTCGTTCGTGCGCAGGATGGGCACGCCGTACTGCTGCGCCGCCGCGACGCACTCCGGGAACAGCTCGATGTTGCGCGTGATGAGCAGCACCGGGATGCGCGTTTCAAACAGCCGGTCGAAGCAGGCGCGCCGCTCCTCCGACTCCATCTGTTCAACATAGCTCGATTCGACCTTGCCCATCACCTGAATGCGGTTGGGGTCAAAATAATCAAAAAAGCCGGCAAGCTGAAGACCGGGACGGTTTACGTCGTCCTTTGTGATTTCGATCTTTTCAAAGCCCTCCGGGCCGTATACTACCTCAAAATTAAATTCGTGGATCAAGTCTCCCAGGCTTACGCCAAATTCCTTAAGCTGCATATGGGTTCTCCCTTCCGCAATATTTCTTACTTATTATACCCCTTTTTATGCAAAGTTTCAACTTATTCCCGACTCGCCTCCTACAAAACTTAAATTATCGAAAAAATTTCAAAAAAAATCTTGCATTTTCTCCTATGCTGTGGTAATATAATATCTGCTATGCAAGAAACAAAGAAGGAGGTGCAGGAAAAATGGCAAAGTGCGATATTTGCGGCAAGGGCGTGACCTTTGGTATTCAGGTCTCTCACTCTCATCGTCGTTCCAATCGAACCTGGAAGCCGAATGTACGTCGTGTAAAGGCTCTGGTCGAAGGTACTCCCCGCCATATCAACGTATGTACTCGGTGCCTCCGTTCCGGCAAGGTAACCCGCGCTATCTGATTTTCGGCGTGACGTTGAATATGCTGAAAGCACTCTGCACGTCAGAGTGCTTTTTTTCTGCCCGTTATTCTGTAGTATGTAAGGTGATTTTCCATGCGCAAGGCATTACGTCCCGCGTTCACGGCGACCATTCCCGTGCTCTGCGGCTATCTGTTCATCGGTTTCGCGTTCGGCGTCATGCTTCGCGACATCGGCTTCACCACTCCGTGGGCGTTTCTGTGCAGTCTGACCATCTACGCCGGCTCGGGACAGTACCTGCTCGTCTCGCTGCTCGCGGCGAAGGCGTCGCTCGTGACGGTCGCGGTAATGACGCTGCTGCTCAACTGCCGTCACATTTTCTACGGTCTGTCCTTTCTCGAGACATTTCACAGCATGGGCGCGCGCAAGTGGTACATGATCTTCTCGCTGACCGATGAGACCTATTCGCTGCTCTGCTCGCTGAAAACGCCCTCGGACGTCGACCCGGACGCGATGCGCTTTCTGGTCGCCATTCTCGACCACGCCTACTGGATCATCGGCTCGATCATCGGCGCGTTCATCGGCGGTGTACTGCCGTTCGACACGACGGGTATCGACTTTGCGATGACCAGCCTGTTCACGGTCATTTTCGTCGAGCAGTGGCAGGCGTCGAAAAGCCATGTCCCGGCGTTTCTCGGTCTCGGCGCGGCGGCGCTCTCGCTCGCGCTTCTCGGCCCTCAGAATTTCATCCTGCCCGCCATGCTCGCCATCTGCGTGATGCTCGTGGCGCTGCGCCGGCAGCTTGCGAAGGAGGCGGCATAAATGTCGATTGGATATGCTCTCGCGATGATCGCAGTCGCGGCGGTGTGCACGTTTGCCACCCGTGTTGCGCCTTTTCTGCTTTTTAACGGCAAAAAGCCGATTCCGCCGATCATCCGTTATCTGGGTGCGACGCTGCCTCCGGCGGTCATTGCGCTGCTCGTGGTTTACTGTCTCAAGAATGTCGGCTGGGTGACCGGCACACACGGCGTTCCCGAGCTGCTGTGCATCGCGCTGACCGCAGTGCTGCACGTCTGGAAGCACAACAACCTGCTCTCCATCGGCGTCGGCACGGCGGCCTATATGATCCTGATTCAAACGGTGTTTGCGTAACACCGCTCCGCACCGGCGAAAGCCGGTGCTTTTTACTTTATACCCCTCAGCAGAGGGGTATAAAGTAAAAAGGCTGCCAAACGGCAGCCTTAAAAGCCCTCCCGGCGGATCAGCTGGTACAGCAGCGCATTGACGATCGCCGCCGCGACATTCGAGCCGCCCTTGCGCCCCCGCGCAATGATATACGGCGTTTTTCCGCCGATAAACAGCTCCTTCGCCTCGACAACGTTGACAAAACCTACCGGCACGCCGATGACGAGCGCCGGCTTCACCTCGTCCTTCCCGATCAGCTCGTGCAGTCGGATGAGCGCTGTCGGCGCGTTGCCGACCGCGAAGATCAGCGGCCCATCCAGTCTGGCGGCGTGCTCCATCGAGACCACCGCCCGCGTCACGCCGCGCTCCTTTGCCTCGCGCGCGATGTCCGGGTCCGCCATGAGGCAGAGCGCCTTCGCGCCGAGCTTCGTGAGCGACGGCTTGCTGATGCCCGAGAGCGCCATGTTCGTATCCGTGACAATGGTCGCGCCGTTGCACAGGGCGGCCTTGGCCTGCTCGACCACGTCCGGCGAAAACGCGAGATTATCCGCATAATCGAAATCCGCCGTCGTGTGGATGACACGCTTGACGACCTCGGCGATGCCGTCCGGAAACGTGCGCGCGCCCAGCTCCTCCGTGATGATCTCGAACGAGCGCTTTTCAATATCCTGTGGCTTCATGTATCCGTTCAAAATTCAATCCCCTCCCGTGCGGCGACGCCCTTTTCATAGGGGTGCCGCCGTTTCTGCATTTCCGTGATATAATCTGCGTGCGCCGTCAGTCCCGCCGACGGGCTGCGGCCTGTGAGCACGACCTCGAGCATGTCCGGACGGTTTTCGAGAAAGTCCGTCACCGTCTTTTCGGGCAGAAAGCCACCGTTTACTGCCGCGCATACCTCGTCGAGCACGAGCAGCGTCGCGCCCTCGCGCACCGCATAGCCGGCCGCGGCATCGAACGTGCGGCCGAGCGCGGCGGCGGTCTCTGCCTTCTCCTCGTCCGTCATGCAGAAGGTGAACTTGCCGGCCGGATTCGCCGCGAGCACGGTCACGCCGAGCTTCGCGAGCACGCGGCACTCCCCCGATGACCCGTCCTTGAGAAACTGCGCAAAAACAACCTTTCCGCCGTGTCCGGCGTGGCGCACCGCAAGGCCGACGGCCGCCGTCGTTTTGCCCTTGCCGTCGCCGCAGTACAGATGGACCAGTCCGCTGGTTTTCATGCTTTTCCCTCCATAATGTCGTAGATCCGCTGCATATCCAGACTGCGCCGCACGGTAGCCGCGAGCAGGTCATACTGCCGCTCCCGGTAGACTGCCGGGTCCTCCGCCGCGCCCTCGAGCGTCACGCCCTTCCGGTCTGCGAGCGCCTGCGCAAGCCGCTGCGCGGCCTCCGGTGCGTCAAACACACCGTGCAAGTAGGTACCGCAGGCGTTTTCCGTCACGCAGCCGTCCGGTACTTCGTGTTCGCCGTGCTTCAGCGTGACAAACGGCTGCGCGTCCGCGTCGCGCACGGTCTCGCCCATGTGGATCTCATAGCCCTCGACCGCAAGTCCGGACAGGCCGTGCAGCACGCCCGCAGTGTCTGCGACCGTACCGTGCGTCTGAACCGTGGTCTTTGCTGTGCGGAACACAGTCTCGACCGGAAGCAGGCCGATGCCGCGCAGACTGCCGCCGCCCTCGGTGTTTTCGGGGTCGGACACCGTCCGCCCCATCATCTGATAGCCGCCGCAGATGCCGAAAACCGGCGTTCCTGCCGTGTGCGCCTTGAGCAGCGCCGCCTCCATGCCGCTCTCGCGCAGCCAGCGGAGATCCGCGATCGTGGACTTGGTGCCGGGCAGGATGATGAGGTCCGCGCCCTCCAGCTGCGCCGGACGGTCCGCATAGCGGACGCCAACGCCCGGAACACGCGAAAGTGCGGAAAAATCGGTAAAATTGGACAGCCGCGGCAACTTGACCACCGCAATATTCACGAGCGCAGGTGCGCTTTTCGTTTCCAGACGCTCGGAAAGGCTGTCCTCATCGTCGATGTCGAACCGTCCGTACGGCACAACGCCCACGACCGGCCTGCCGGTCAGCTCCTCGAGCTGTGTCAGACCCGGCCGGAGGATTTCCACATCGCCGCGGAATTTGTTGATGACAAGGCCGCGGATGCGCGCCTGCTCGTCCTCGTCCAGCAGCTTGACCGTGCCGTAGAGCGAGGCGAACACGCCGCCGCGGTCGATGTCCCCGACGAGCAGCACCGGTGCGTCCACGAGCTTCGCAAGTCCCATGTTCACGATGTCGTCCTGCTTGAGATTGATCTCGGCCGGGCTGCCGGCGCCCTCGATGACAATGATGTCGTTCTCGGCGGCGAGGCTGTCGAACGCCTGCTTAATAACCGGCAGGAGCGCCTTTTTGTGTCCCCAGTATTCGCGCGCTGTTCGGTTTCCGTGCGCCTCGCCCATGATGATCACCTGTGAGCCGACGTCGCTCGTCGGCTTGAGCAGGATCGGGTTCATGCGCACATCGGGCGCGATGCCTGCCGCCTCGGCCTGAACGACCTGTGCACGGCCCATTTCCCTGCCGTCTGCCGTGATGAACGAGTTGAGCGCCATGTTCTGCGACTTGAACGGCGCGACCCGGTAGCCGTCCTGTCTGAAAATGCGGCACAGCGCCGCGCAAAGCAGGCTTTTCCCGGCGTTCGAGCACGTGCCCTGAACCATAATGAGTTTTGCCATGACAGCCGTCCTTCCCTATATTTCCTGTATCTGCCGCAGAGCGTGCAGCAGTTTTTCGCTCGCGTCTCTCGTTTTGACCGCCGCCCGGTAAAAGCCGGGACCGAGTCCGCGGTAATTTGAGCAGTTTCGTATCATGATACCCTGTTTTCGCAGTTTTTCATCGAGTTTTTCGTCCGAAGAGTGAAAAAGCAGAAAGTTCGCCTCACCCGGATAGACCCTGACGCCGCACGAGCGCAGACCGTCTATGAGATACGCGCGTTCCTCCGCGATACGGCGTGCCGTCTGGTCACGCCAGCCGTTCTGCTTCGCAGCGGCCTCCGCGCACGCCTGCGCGATGACCGACACGTTCCACGGCTGCCCGGCGCGGTAAAGTCCGTCGATGACCGTCCTGTCTGCGGTCATGCACCAGCCGAACCGCACGCCCGGGACGGCGAACATTTTCGTGTAGGCGCGGAGCAGGATGAGACAGGGAAATGCTTCGAGCAGTCCGGAGAGGGAATGCTGCTCTGCATCGAGCAGAAAGTCATTAAAGCATTCGTCTACGATCAGATAAACACTGTTTTCTGCACATTTTTGAACTATTCTGCGCATCAATTCCGGCTGCGCCGTGCGTCCGGTCGGATTGTTGGGATTGCACAGATAGACCGCATCATATTTAGACGAAATATCAGAGAGCAGCCGCTCCGTGACCGCAAAATCCTCGCTCTCGCGGAGCATATGAAAGTCGATTTCCGCGCCTGTGAGCGTTCTTTCGTATTCCGCGAAGGTCGGCGCTGTGAGCAGCACACGCTTCGGCCTGAGCACTGCCGCGAGCCGGTCGAGCACATCCGCCGCGCCGTTTCCGCAGTAAACCATGTCCACCGTAATCCCCTCCGCTTCCGCAACAGCCTGCCGCGCCGCGCGACAGAACGGGTCGGGGTAATGCGCGCATTCATCCACAGCCCTGTGCATTGCCGCACGGACCGCCTCAGGTACGCCGAACGGATTGATATTTGCGGAAAGGTCGATCGGCTGCACACCGAATTCGTTCACAAAAGTTTCTATATCTCCGCCGTGACAGTAGGAATAAGCCATTATATCACCTCTGAAGTGTCAGTCTGACCGCGCAGCACAGCGCGAGAGCGAGCACGCTCGCGGCGTTCATCAGGTCGATCGTCGCGAGGATATCCGTGCGGTCCACACGGCGCAGCGGGTCTCCGAACGCCGCTTTTCTGACGGTTTTCCCGAAGTAGCTTGCGTCACCGCCGAGCTGGATGTGCAGCGCCCCGGCACACGCAGACTCGGTCTGGCCGGCGTTCGGACTCTTGTGCAGATTGCGGTCGCGGCGGTAAATACGCAGCGCGCTGCGGTTGTCGAGCCGCAGCATGCCTGCGCCGGCGATGATGCAGAGCGCTGACAGCCGTGCCGGGATGAAGTTAAAAATATCGTCCATTTTCGCAGAAAACTTGCCTAAATTCTCGTATTTTTCGTTGTGATATCCGACCATCGAGTCAAGCGTGTTGACCGCCTTATAGAGCATCCCGAGCGGCGCACCGCCGATGAGCGTGTAGATGAGCGGCGAAACCACACCGTCAGTCAGGTTCTCTGCAATGGTCTCTACGGCGGCCTTGATGACGCCTTCTTCGGAAAGCGCAGCAGTGTCGCGGCCGACATACCACGCGACAGCCTTTCGGCCTTCCTCGACCGACTCCTTCACGGCGCGGTAAACATGCTGCCCGGCTTCAGACAGGCTTTTTCGTGCAAAAATCAGCCAGCAAAGGATGGAATTCGCGGCAAACCCAAGCCAGAAATTGATTCTGGATAGAAATCGCAGGACGAGGAACGGAACCGCGAAGCTGACGCCGCAGACAACGATCCAAAGCACGGCACCTGCGAATATCATTGCACCTTTTCGAGGCGGAAAAAGCCGTCTAAGCAGTTTTTCCATGCAGGAAATCAACTTTCCTACGGCACAGACCGGGTGCGGGAACCACCTTGGATCACCGAGCAGCGCGTCGAGCGCAAAGCCGAGCATGACGGCACAGGTTACAGCCATTTATTTCAACTCTCCTTTAATAAACTGCGGCACGCCCGCCCAGACACGGATGACCGCATCCGCCTCCGATGCGAGCGCACAGCACAGCCGACCAACGGCTTCGCGCCAGTTTTCGTCATTTGGTTCGATCGGAACCACGCCGCAGCCAATTTCATCGCATGTTATCACATGGCCGCGCAGCGTTGCAGAAAGTTCCAGCGGGTCCTGCTCTCTTTGCAGCATTTCTCGCACTTTTTCATGAAGATTATAGATTTTCGGTTCATCAGGATACAGTTTTTCTGCAATTTCGCGTTTTCCCTGAAACGAACCGCCGATGATAAGTACAGTCATAACACAAGTCCTCCGAACGCTGCAACAGCCAGGCATAAAAGTTCTGAAATCGAAATACAAAAGCCTGCCAGGTCACCTGTTATCCCTCCAAAAGTTTGTTTTGAAAGTTTTTCGTGAAAGGCATACCACAGCATGAGGAGCACGGTCAGAATCAGCGCTGCCGTCGTACCGTGCGTAACGCCGAAAAGAAGCACTCCGGAAATCAGCAAATATACCATTGTTTCCAGCAATAAAACGACCGAAACCACACGTTTATCGCTGTTTTCCGCAAATATATGTGCGAGTCCGCTGTCCTTCGCGCAGGGAGAAGCTACCACCTTGCGGCCGCCCATTGCGCGCGCGACCGGGAATGCGACCAGAACAAGAGGAAACAGTCGGGAATACTCAAAAATCTGTGAAAAGCAGGCACATTCAGCAAGTAAAAATGCACAAATCCACATCGGACCCAATGCACCGACATGCGGGTCTTTTAGAATAGCGAGCCGCTTTTCACGATCTCCGAAAGAACAAAGCGCATCGCAGGTATCGCACAGGCCGTCAAGATGAATGCCGCCCGAAATGCACAACGGTATCAGTGTCGCTCCAACCGCATAAAACAGCGAATTTGCACGAAAAAAGCTGCAAAAAGCAAACCAAATCCAGGATACCGTGCTAATGATGACGCCGACAAGCGGGAGAAAAATGAGCGCCCAACGCATCGTCTTTTTTTCCCAGTTCACCTGCGGAACAGGGATAGCAGAATACATCGAAAACGCTACAAAAATACCGCTGATTACGCTTTTCATCTTATTTTCACTTCCTTTATCGGCAATAAAATTCCGCAGACGCTTTCGTAAACTGCATCTGCATCCCGTGCAATTTTTTCATGAAGCTCCGCAAGTTTTTGCAGATAAATTTCTGTTTCCGGCGGATAACTTCCTCCATCCGAAAAGATTTCATTGGAAACGATCACCAACGTATCACAACATGATTTCAATTTTTCTACGCCATCAAGTATGGATTTCACACAGTTTTGTGCCGTGCCATCCGGAGAGAAAATTTCATTAGCGAGCAGATTGCCCAAATCCTCAAGTAAAATCCCGTCATAATGACGATCAATTTGCAGGCCTTTCAAATCGAGTGAACGTTCTACAGTATGAAAACCTTTTCCTTCTCGCAGTTTACGGTGCCGCGCGATTCGTGCTCTGGCGCTTTTACCAAACGGCTGCATCGTCGCAAGGTACAGTTTGCTGTGTGCTCGCGCACACACGATTTTTTCGGCATGTTCCGATTTTCCGGAGGCAGCTCCTCCTGTCACCAAAACAAGCATATTCTCGCCTCCCTCGCCGTTCTAATTATTGAAATCATATTGTTTATTCACTCAAGCATCACTTCAATGGTTTATATGCCTCAACACCGATTTCATCGAATGTAGGCATTTCTCTATATGGCGCGAGCGCAAGATCAAGCAGTGCGATACCTGCCGCAGCACCGGTGCCCTCTCCCAGGTGCATCCCCGCTGTTATAAATGCCTTTTTGCCAAGTTCTTGAAGCAGCAAAGCGCTTGCAGGCTCTTCCGAGCAATGCGCTGCGATCAAATAGTCCGCGACAAGAGGACACAAGCGCACCGCGGCCAGCGCAGCAGTACAGGAAATCACGCCGTCAAGCACAATCGGCAGACCGCATGCCGCCGCACCGAGATAAAAGCCTGTCAGCCCGGCAATATCCAGTCCGCCCACCTTGCTGATCACATCAACCGGATCATCAGGTTTCGGACGATTTATTGCGAGAGACTTTTCAACAACCTGCATTTTTTTGTGGAGGCCTTCAGAAGAAAGTCCTGCTCCCCGTCCGGTAACGCGCGATGCCGGTGCACCCGTGAGCGCTGCTGTGACTGCCGCGCTGGTCGTAGTATTACCAATTCCCATTTCTCCACCACAGACCAGACGGAAGCCCTGCTGCGCGCAGTTCTCTGCAAGCTCAATCCCGGTTTTCACCGCCGCAATAGCTTCATCCCTTGTCATAGCGGCGTTTTCCGCAATATTTTCTGTCCCTTTGCGTATTTTTTTATCAACAACTCCCTTAAATGAGAATTTTTCGGCTACTCCGATATCCACCGGGAATACGTCCATATCAATCGATTTCGCCATCATGCACATGGTGGATCTTCCCTGTCCCATGTTTCGGGTGACTGTTGCCGTGACATCCTGCCCGCACTGCGTCACCCCCTCTGCTACGACTCCGTTATCCGCACAGAAAATAACCGCAGCCCGCGGTCGAATAATCGGTACAGGTTTGCGCTGGATTCCTGCAAGCTGAATGATCGCGTCCTGCAACAACCCAAGTCCCCCAAGCGGCATCGCAATATCAGAAAAACGTTTTTCTGCTGCCCTCATTGCTGCTGCGTCCAGCGGTCTGACGCGCGATACAGCCTCCTCGATCGTCATTTTCTTCTCTCACTCCATTCCATGCATGCACGAACAAATTTTTCTGGAAAATCAATGTTTGCACGTAAAAATAAATGCGGAAAGCCAGCATAAAGCGACTTCGTAGTGTGTACGCAAGGCCATTTTCTCCCGTTTGGTTTTTCTGCCACGAAATCATGTCCATTATTCTCGGATTTGGCATAATGAAACTCGTGCGCACGGATTTGTCCTCCACATGCGGACAGCATATTGTCATCCTGTGCAGTCAGTGTCACATACCCGAACGGCTGCAATTTTTTAGTCAAAACTGCGTTTCCGCGAACAACGCCGACCATCTCCGCACCTTCCAGATGCTCATGAAGATAGAGAAATCCACCGCACTCCGCAATCGTCGGAAGTCCCTTTTCGATTGCATTTTTGATCGAATTTCGCATTTTCACATTGTTTGACAGCTCAGTAATATGCAATTCCGGATAGCCGCCGCCAAGGTACAGGCCGTCAGTATTTTCAGGAATGCAGCTGTCAGAAATCGGAGAAAACTCAACCAGTTCAGCGCCCAAATTGCGCAATACCTCAAAATTATCCTCATAATAGAAACAAAACGCCTTATCCCGCGCAACGGCAATACGTACCGGCTTTTTCGTCACCGGGCTGATCTTTTCCGAATCATCTGACAGCTGCGATGCAGTGCGCGATATTTTTAATATTTGCTCAATATCAATTCTGTTCTCAGCAGCATCTGCAAGCAGATCCAGTCTATAATTCAAATCTTTTAATTCATCTGCGGTTACGAGTCCTAAATGTCTATCTGGGATTTCCGCCTCTGGTACCGACGGAAGATAACCCAGAACCTTCAATCCGGATTTCTGCACAATATCACGATAAAAAGGATACATTGCATCCGAAATTCCATTTAAAATCACACCGCACAGCGTGTTTTCCGCAAAATTACGAAACCCCGAAAGCATAGCTGCCAGAGAAAGCGACTGTCCCTTCGGACGCACAACCAGTATCGCAGGCGTACCTGTTTCACGCGCCAGATGCGCGGCGGAGGCCGTGTCGGTCGTGCCGGAAACGCCATCATAGAATCCCATTACGCCTTCGATTACGCCGATACCGTTTTGCGGAATGCTGCGCACAATCTGACCGCGTACTTCACGTTCACTGATGAAAAAAAGGTCAAGATTTCGGCTTGGGATGCCGAGGACTGCCTTGTGAAACATGGGATCGATATAATCCGGTCCGCACTTGAATGCTGCAAGCGGAATATTTCTTCGCTGCATCGCGCGCAGAACAGCAAGCGTGACCGTTGTTTTTCCGCAGCCGCTGCCCGTTCCGGCAATCATGATCCGCGGTGCATTATTCGCCATATTTAGCCCCTTTTCCCGACAGGATAAACACCGGATTGTTCGCTGTCATCATCGTGTAACACCCGATGCTTTTCCCTCTCGCCGCAGAAAGCTGCGTGATTTCGACCTGCTGCAGACCGAATTCTGCAAACAGCCTCTGCGTTTCCTGCAAAGTCTCCAGCGCGATCGCATTCACGGCAATTCGTGTCTCTGGATTTTTCTTCAATGCAGTTTCAATTATTTCACGCATATTTCCGCCGCTTCCGCCGACAAAAACACAGTTCGGTTTGGGAAGATATGCAAGCACTTCGGGCGCATGTCCTTGGACGATATGCACATTAAAGCCTCCGAGCTTTTGTCTATTCTGCGCAATAAGCTCGATTGCTTCCGTGTTGCGTTCGACCGCAAAGACAGCTCCGTCCATCGCTTTCCGCGCGAGCTCAAATGTCACCGCGCCTGTGCCCGCGCCGACGTCCCATACGGTATCCCCCGGCTGCACGCCGAGACGCGCGACCGACACCCATCGCACTTCCTCTTTGGTCATCGGAACCTTCGCGCGCGTCAGCATTTCGTCCCGAACAGGCTCAAACGGATTTACAGAATTCGGATTGAGGACAAGCATCACGGCAAGATCTGCGCAGGGGATTTCTGCAAGCTCCGATGCCGTTCCCTTCAACACTCTTTCTCCGGGTGAGCCGAGATTTTCTCCAATGTATACCTGCACGCCGCCGAGTCCGGCGTCTGCCAGCGAACGGCAGACGAACTGTACATTGTTGTCACCGCCTGTCAGCGCGAACGTTTTCTCATGGTAGCTGACCGCGCCGAGCAGGTCTCCTTTTCTGCCGTGAAGGCTGCGAATGCACGCATTTTCATAGCTGATTCCGATTTTTGCACACAGATACTGCATACTTGACAGGCCGCAGAACAGCCGCACTTCGCCATGCGTGAGCAGCTTTTCCCGCAGTTTTCCGGCGGCGCTGAAAAATCCAACATCGCCCGAAACCAGCAGTGCAGCTCTGTCCGCTCCGCACGCAATCGCCCGTTCCGCAAGCTCGGAAAACAGACAGATCTGCGCATTCTCGCAGATTTCTGCAAGGCGCTCCGTCGCAAACACCATTTCTGCCGAGGCAAGCGCCTGTGCGGCCTCGCCGGTCAGTGTTTCCCGTGTGCCCATCCCGGCGCCTATGATATCGAACTGGCGCATCCGCGTCCCTCCTTTTTATGCCATCTCGCTGAGTGTTTCTTCTGCCGCCTGCACCGTGCAGGCGAGGTCGTTCTGCGTATGCACGGACGAAACGAACATCGCCTCAAACTGACTCGGCGCGAGATAAATCCCCCGCTTCAGCATGCCGTTAAAGTATGCCGCATATCGTTTTGTGTCACTTTTCTTCGCCGCAGCATAGCAGTTTACCGGCGTTTCCGTGAAATACGGACACAGCAGCGAGCCGATCTGGTTGACCTGCATCGCGATGCCATGCTTTTCCGCACTTGCGCGCAGATGGTTCGCGATATAGCTCGCAGAGGTCTCCATGACCGTGTAGATCTCCGGGTGATCGGTGATAATATTCAGCTGGGCGAGACCTGCCGCCATGGCGACCGGATTGCCCGACAGCGTGCCGGCCTGATAAACCGGTCCGGTCGGTGCGACCTGCTCCATGAGGGCGCGGCTGCCGGCATAAGCACCGACCGGCATACCGCCGCCGATGATCTTGCCGTAGGTCACAAGGTCGGCCTGCACGCCGAAATATTCCTGTGCGCCGCCTGCCGCGAGACGGAAGCCCGTGATGACCTCATCGAAGATGAGCAGCGCGCCATGCCTGTCGCAGAGCGTGCGCAGACCCTGTAAAAAGCCGTCCTCAGGCGGCACGACACCCATGTTCGCTGCAACCGGCTCGACGATGACCGCCGCGACCGCGCCGTCATTCGCCTCGAGCAGGCGCTCGACCGATGCGAGGTCGTTGTACTGCGCCATCAGCGTGTCCTGCGCTGCGCCCTTCGTCACGCCTTTGGAGTCCGGTTCGCCCTGCGTGAGCGCGCCGCTTCCTGCGCCGACGAGCATCGCGTCCGAATGACCGTGATAGCAGCCCTCGAACTTGATGATCTTGTCTCGTCCGGTCGCGCCGCGTGCCAGACGGACCGCGCTCATGACCGCCTCCGTTCCCGAATTGACCATGCGGACCATCTCGACGCCGGGCAGCATGGAGACCATCTTCTCCGCCATTTCGACCTCAAGGCCGGTCGGCGCGCCGAAGGAAAGGCCGCAGACCATGCGGTCATACACCGCCTTGAGGATATCGGGGTGGCTGTGCCCGAGGATCATCGGCCCCCACGAGCCGACATAGTCGATATATTCCAGTCCGTCAGCATCCAGAATATGACTGCCGAGACCCTTTACGATAAAGCGGGGCGTACCGCCGACCGCACGGAATGCGCGGACAGGCGAGTTGACGCCGCCGGGCAGCACCCTGCACCCCCGCTCAAACAGCTTTTCTGAGTTCGTCATATCAGCCGATATCTCCCTTCCGAATGGCGTCCGCCAGCTCGCACGCAAAATAAGTGATCAGAATATCCGCTCCGGCGCGGAAGATCGAGACCGCGCTCTCGCACATCACGCCGTATTCATCGATCAGACCGGCCTTCGCCGCCGCCTTGATCATCGCGTACTCGCCGGACACCTGATAAGCCGCGACGGGCAGGTCAAATCTGTCCCTGCACTCGCGCACGAGGTCGAGATACGGCATCGCAGGCTTGATCATCAGAATGTCCGCACCCTCCTGCACATCGAGCTCGCATTCGCGCATGGCCTCACGGCCATTATGGGGGTCCATCTGATACGAACGGCGGTCACCGAACGCCGGAGCAGAGCCTGCGGCGTCGCGGAACGGGCCGTAGAAGGTAGACGCGAATTTCGCGGAATACGCCATGACCGGCGTGTTGACAAAGCCGTTTTCGTCGAGCGCGGCGCGGATCGCCGCCACGCGGCCGTCCATCATGTCGCTCGGCGCGACCATGTCCGCACCGGCGCGCGCATGGCTGACCGCAGTCCTGGCCAGCACCTCGAGCGTCCTGTCGTTGTCGACATAGTGACCGCACAGGATGCCGCAGTGGCCGTGCGAGGTGTACTCGCACATGCAGACGTCCGTGATGATATACAGCTCGGGCGCGATGGCGCGGAGCGCACGGATGCCCTGCTGCACAACGCCGTTCGAGTCCCATGCGGACGAGCCGTTCTCGTCCTTGTGCTTCGGCAGACCGAACAGCAGTACACGCGACACGCCGTGTGCGCGCATGCGCTCGACCGCGCGGCCCAGCATATCGGGCGAATAGTGATACTGTCCGGGCAGCGACGGAATTTCGTCGCAGATGCCCTCGCCCTCGATGATGAAGATCGGCCAGATCAGGCTGTCCGCAGAAATGCGCGTCTCGCGCACCATGCGGCGCAGCGTATCCGACGTCCGCAGCCGCCGCGGACGGAAATCCTTGTTGAACATTGATATTGTCACCCTTCCAGAACAGTTTTGCAAAGCGCGAGAAGGGCGGTCTCGGTCGCCTCCTGCGCGGTAAATGGTTTCATTTCATAGCTTTTCGCAGCTTCGGCCGTGACCGGGCCGATGCAGAGCGCGGCAAGTCCGCGCAGTTTTTCCCTCCCCACAGCTTCCGCGAAGCTGTGCACGGTGGACGCGCTCGTAAATATCACGCCGTCGAGCGCCCGGTTCCGGATGCGCTCACGCAGCTCATCCGCCTTCGCGCAGCAGCGCACGGTATCGTAAAGCGGTACATCCGTGACACGGATGCCGCTGTTTTTCAGTTTTTCGGGGAGAATGTGGCTGCCCTTGGCCGCACGCAGCAGGAGCGCCGCGCCGCCGCCCTGCATTTCCCGGCAGAGCGCGTCCGCGAGGTGTTCGCTGTCGTAAGCCTCAGGCACGAGGTCGGCGCTGATGCCGCAGGAAGCGAGCGTCTCCGCCGTTGCGCTGCCGATGCAGGCGAATTTCATCCCGTACAGCGCGCGCAGATCGCATCCTGCGCGAAACAGTGCGCGTACCGCAGCCTGTACGCCTGCCGGCGAGGTAAACACCGCCCAGTCATGCTTTTCCTCGAGCGCCTCTGTGAGCGAAGCCGTGTCCCCGCGCTCATGCAGCTCGATACAGGGCGCGGCGATAACCTCCGCGCCGAGCGCACGCAGACCGTCCACCAGTCCCGCGTTCCGTTCCTCCGGGCGCGTAACAGCAAGTGTTTTCCCGTGGAGCGGCAGCGCCGTCCACCAGTCGAGCGTACCGCTCAGCGCACAGACGCGGCCGACCACGATGAGCGCCGGGCTGTGCACCCCGGCCTTTTCTGCCGCGTCCGCCAGCTCCCCCACGGTCGAAACGACCTTGCGCTGTGTGCCGCGCGCGCCGTTTTCAATGACCGCCGCCGGCATATCCGGCGGCATTCCTGCCGCCGTGAGGCCGTCCGTTACCTGCCGGAGCGCGGTCAGCCCCATGAGGAACACAAGCGTTCCGCCCGTGCGCACGAGCGCTTCAAAGTCAATGCAAAGCGACTTCCCCGCCCGTGCGTGCGCGGTCACAATGTGCACCGATGAACAGAAATCGCGGTGCGTCACCGGGATACCGGCGAACGCCGGTGCGGCGAGCGCACTCGTCACGCCCGGCAGCACGCGGAACGGCACGCCGTGCGCCTTCAGATATTCGCACTCCTCGCCGCCGCGCCCGAACAGATAGCAGTCGCCGCCCTTGAGGCGGACGGTGCGCTTTCCCTGCCGCGCAAGGCGCACCAGCAGGGCGTTGATCTCGTCCTGCGGCACGGGGTGATGCCCCATTTTCTTGCCGACGCAGATACGCTCCGCGCCCTTCGGGATGAGGTCGAGGATGCTCTCGTCCACCAGACGGTCATATACGACCGCGTCCGCCTGTCTGAGCGCCGCACCGCCGCCGCGCGTTAAAAGCTCCGCGCCGCCCGGCCCTGCACCGACCAGAGTTACCGTTTCCGTCATGTTTCCTCCTCCGCCTGTCTGCGCAGGCGTTCCGCGAGCATGCATCCGAGCCGCTCGCCCGTCTCCGGTGCGCCTGTCAGCTCTCCCCTGATCAGACTCCGCTCATCCGCGCTGACGTACAGTCCGCGCAGGCGCAGCATCCCGTTTTCGAGCACGGCATACGCCGCCGCCGGGGAAAAGCAGCCGCCGCCGAGCGCCCGGATGAACGCCCGTTCCGCCAGAGCGCAGACGCGCGTCTCCGCGTCATCGAGCAGCTGCGCCGCCGCGCGGCACTCGCCCTCCCGCGCCTGCACGGCAAGGATGCCCTGCCCGGCCGCCGGGAGCATTTCCTCCGGCGAAAAATACCGGCTGATGCGGTTTTCCAGTCCAAGACGGTGCAGTCCGGCCGCCGCGAGCACCAGTGCGCCGTATTCGCCGCTGTCGAGCCTGCGAAGCCGGGTCTGCACGTTTCCGCGCACCGGTTTTACCTCGATACCGGGAAACAGCTGTGCTAGCTGCACGCGCCGTCGCGCGGACGAGCAGCCGATCGGCTTTTCCCTGTCCCAGCTGCCGTCCTCCGGCAGCACGAGCGCGTCTCTCGCGTCCGCCCGCTTCGGGAACGCGATGAGCGGCAGACCGTCCGGCTGCTCCATCGGCACATCCTTCAGGCTGTGCACCGTGAGGTCGACTTCGCCTGCGGCGAGCGCGCGGTCGAGCTCCTTGACGAACAGTCCCTTGCCGCCGACCTTGTCCAGCGTGCGGTCAAGGATCTTATCGCCCGTCGTTTTCATCGTCACGAGTTCGCACTCGCCCAGACGGCGCATGACCTCCTCCGCCTGCACGACCGCAAGGCGGCTGTCTCTGCTGCCAACTTTTATCATGTCATTTCCTCCAGTACCCGTCGGATGCGCCGCGCCGCCTCGGCAGTCTTCGCGTGCGAGGTGCCGCGCGAGACCACGCCGGCCGTCAGCTCCGCGCCCTCACAGACCGCCGGGAAAAAGAACGTCGACTCCGATGCGCTGTCCGCAACGCTCACCGGAATGCCGAGAGACGCGCAGTCCTCCGCGATGCGGTGGTTGACCGCGCGGTCATCGGTCGCCGCGACTGCCAGAAAAACCCCCGAAAGATCGCTTTTCTCGTAGCCGCGGCACAGATTTATCTCGATTTCCGCGCGTTTTTCCGGCGCTGTGACCGTGACGCACGCGCCGAAGCGCCGCAGCACAGCAGCACGCCGCGCCGCGATTTTCCCTGCGCCGAACACCGCGCACCGCCTGCCCTCGAGCAGCACGAACAGCGGAAAGCGCGGCGGCGCCGTCTGCTTTTTCTCCTCCGCAAGACCGAGCTCTTCGCGCAGAAACGCCTGCATTTCTGCAAGGCTGCGGCCGCTCTCCTCGCGCGGACGGGCAATGATGAGCGTTTTGATGCCGGTCTCACGCGCGGCCGCGAGCTTTTCCGCAAAGCCGCCTGTCGCGCCCGTGTCCTTGGTGACAAGGATCTCCGCGCCGGTCTGACGGATGAGCGCAGCGTTCATCCCGGCAGAAAACGGCCCCTGCATCGCGATGATGTGCGAGCCGGGAAAGCCGAGGGACGCGCATTTCTGTATCACGCCGACGCTCGGCAGCACGCGCGGATACAGCCGTTCCGCAAAGTTTTCGACCGCCGTATACGCCTCGAGTTCCTTGCTCCCGGTCGTCAGCAGCACCTTTCCGGGGTGTCTGCTGAGCCACGCGACAGCGGCCTCCGTGTCGGGCACGGTCTCACCCTCGCCGTGCCGCAGCGCCGGACGGAGCAGCCGCTCGTACCGCGCCCCCGTTTTCGCGCACGCCGTGCGCAGATTGTCGGTCACGAGCGCGGCATAGGGGTGCGTCGCGTCGATGAGCAGCGTGTCTGCATCGAGCCGCGCCGCGATCTCATTTTCGTCCAGACGCCCCTCATGCACCGTGATGCCGGGCATCGGCTCCATGACCGCCGCGCCGTACTCGGTCGCGACAAAAACCTCCGCAGGAACGCCGTTCGCGGCGAGAAAGCGGCTGAGCTCGTGCCCCTCGGTCGTGCCCGAAAAAACGCAGATCCTCATACGCCGCGGTACCCCCGGGGCGTTACCATGCGGCCGTCGATGACGACCGTGCGGCTGTTGCCGACAAAGACCGTCGTGAGCATATCGACCGGCGTGTCGCGCAGCGCACCGAGCGTCGTGAGCGAAAAGCTCTCGCCCTCACGGCCGATACTGCGCACCGTACCGCACACGGTCTCGGGCGGCACGCTCTCGAGCAGAATGTCGCACGCACGCGCGAGATGATCCGCACGCCTGCGGCTGGAGGGGTTGTAGAGCGCGATGCAGAAATCCCCTGCGGCCGCGCCGCGCAGACGCTGCTCGATCTTGTCCCACGGTGTCAGCAGGTCGGACAGGCTGATGCACGCGAAATCGCAGGTCAGCGGCGAGCCGAGCACCGCGCCGCCCGAGCAGGCCGCCGTGATGCCGGGGATGACCTCGACCTCGACGCCCGTTCCGGCTGCCAGCTCGATGAGCAGTCCGGCCATGCCGTACACACCGGCGTCACCCGACGAGACCACCGCGACCGTTCTGCCTTGCTTCGCGCGCTCGAGCGCCGCCGTACAGCGGTCCACCTCGCGTGTCATGCCGGTCTGGATGCGCTCCTTTCCCTCGATGAGGCTATCGATGAGGTCGAGGTACAGGCCGTAGCCGGCCACGCAGTCGCATGCTTCGAGCGCACGCACCGCGCGCAGCGTCATCTGCTCCTCGCCGCCCGGACCGATGCCGATACAGTAAATTTTCATCTCCCGCTCCCCTTTCCGATGTGTTCGAGACAGGCTTTCATGGTTTCTACGTCGATCTTCTGCTTCATGCCGCCGAGGACAAGCTCCACCGCACGGTTTGCGGCCAGCTCTGCGAGCGTTTCCGCGTCCCCGTCCGCGACGAGCGCATCATAGTCCCGGATGTGGCGCACGCGAGAGGCGACCGCACTCTTGAGCTGCGCGATGAGCGGCAGGGCGGCGCGGTAGTTGAGCCACGCGAAAAACTCGCGCGTCTCCTCGTCGAGAATGCGCAGCGCAGTCTCCCGCGCGGCGTTATCCGCGTCACCGAGCTCACCGAGGTCATCCAGATTGAACAGCGCCGTGTGTCCGCTCGCCGCCGCGCTCTCGATGTCGCGCGGCATGGCCAGATCGAGCAGCAGCCGCGGCGGATGGCTGAGCGCAGCGGTCTGCTCTGCCGTCAGGGTGAAATGCGGACTGGTCGTGGCGCTGACGACGAGATCCGCGCCCTCGATGCGCTCCATGCGCCGCTCATACGGCACGGTGGCGCAGCCCTGCGGCACGACGGTCTCGCCGTGGCGGTAGGTGCGGAGCGTGACCGTGACCGCGCAGCCGGCCTCCACGAGCGCACGCGCCGCGAGCCGCCCCATCTCGCCGTTGCCGATCACGACCGCGCGTTTTCCTGCAAGCGTGCCGAAAAAGCGTTCCGCCCTGCGCACGCCGGCCTGCGCCGCCGAGGCCGGCACCCCGGTCAGCCGTGTCTCGGTGCGCACGCGCTTGCCTGCGGTGACGGCACGGCGGAACAGCGTATCGAGCACTGCGTCCGCTGTTTTCAGCTCCCGCGCAAGTGCGGCAGCATCCTTGACCTGCGAAACGATCTGGTCATCCCCGAAGATCTGCGACTGCATCCCGGCCGAGACCTGCATCAGATGACGCACCGCCTCGCCGCCTGTGCGCTGCACGAGGAACGGACGGCACTCCGGCGCTCCGGCGGCTTCGCACAGTACCTCCGCCGCGTCAGGCAGCACACGCTCCCCCTCTGCGTGCAGGTACAGCTCGGTGCGGCTGCATGTCGCGAGCAGCACCGCCGCGCAGCCGGTCCGCTCTGCGATGCGCGGCAGAACCGCCTGCACCTGTCCTCGCACCAGAGACAGCTTTTCGCGCTGCTCAAGTGCTGCGCTCACATGGTCAATGCCTGCCATACAGAGTTTCACGTTTGTTCCTCCTCGGTCATTCTTCAAGGCAGACGCGGTATCCGCCTGCCGCAAACGCGGCTGTTACGCCGTTTTTCGCGTATTTCCGCGCGATGATTGTGCCGTTCCCGGCATTTACGACGGCAGCGCGCTCGCATACGCTGTCGACGCCCACCGTGTCTTTCACGAACTTCGACGCCGTAAATTCGCCGGGCGCGGCGTTCAGTTCTTCTGCCGAATACACGGCAAACGGCAGCCCGTGTGCGGCGCAGAAGGACACAAGGCCCGGCTCGTCCTTCTTGATGTCGATGCTCGCGACAGCCTTCACCGCCGCCAGCGGCAGACCTGCCCGGCCGAGCGCCTCGCGCACGGTCTGCTCGACCGCGCCTGCCGATACGCCCTTCCGGCAGCCGATGCCGAGGCTGATCACGCGCGGCACCAGATGCAGCGTATGCGGGAACGGCTGCACTTCGGTGTCAAAACCGATGACAAAACCGCTTTCTGCCGCTGTTTTCGTGTCGATATGCGCCGGGAGCAGGCCGTCGACCGGAAACGCCGACCGCAGGCCGACCGTGTCGCCGCGCAGCAGCGCACCCGAAATGTATTTGATGTTTTCCGGGTCGAAGA
>ERZ1108170.655-NODE-655-length-26947-cov-11.894987_pt1 | contig 26947 bp, 32 predicted proteins | sample MGYA00403705_ERZ1108170 | MGnify/ENA primary metagenome ERZ1108170 (study PRJEB35170, sample SAMEA104062422) | human gut metagenome | biome: human gut; feature: human-associated habitat; material: faeces | place: Denmark | collected 2012-06-15 ...
TGATCACTTATCCCTAATTAAATTGTAATATCCCTAATTAAATTGTCATTTCACAGGTTTAACACAAAATTTATAAATGTAACACGCGCTCCTTGATTTCCTGTGTACGTCCCTGATTCCAAAACTGTGTTCCGATATATCCACACGTCCGACGCGCTACGCTCATTTTGTTCTGATCACGGTTATTGCAGTTCGGACATTCCCAGATCAGTTTATGGGATTTTTCTTCTTCCACAATCTTGATCTCTCCGTCATAACCACATACCATGCAGTAATCACTCTTTGTATTAAGCTCCGCATACATGATATTATCGTAGATGTATTTCATGACAGATAATACAGCTTCGATATTATTCTGCATATTTGGTACTTCCACATAGCTGATTGCACCTCCTTGGGATAGCGGCTGAAACTGTGATTCGAATTTCAATTTGTCAAATGCATTGATTTTCTCCCGGACGCAAACATGATAGCTGTTTGTGATATAATTATGATCCGTAACACCCTTAATAATGCCGAAACGTTTTTGTAAGCATTTGGCAAATTTGTATGTAGTGGATTCAAGTGGAGTTCCATAAACACTAAAATCAATGTTTTCTTTTTTCTTCCACTCGTTACAAGCATCATTAAGCCGTTGCATTACCGCTTTTGCAAATGGTGCTCCTTGGGTTTCATCTGTATTAGAAACACCAAGCATCCGGATGCAGGTTTCATGTAATCCGGCATACCCAAGGGAAATCGTTGAATAGCCTCCAAACAAAAGCTTATCAATTGGTTCTCCTTTTTTAAGTCTGGCTAAAGCACCATGTTGCCACAGAATCGGTGCAACATCAGACGGCGTTCCCAAAAGTCTCTTATGTCTGCACATCAGTGCACGGTAACATAATTCCAGACGCTCATCAAGAATCTTCCAAAATTTATCCATATTTCCATCTGAGGAACATGCAACATCTACCAGATTAAGAGTAACAACGCCCTGGTTAAAACGTCCATAATACTTCGGTTCATTTGTCTCTGGATCAATATACGGGGTCAAGAAACTGCGACATCCCATACATGGATAGCAATGTCCTTCCCCATTCTTGTCAACTTTAAGTTCTAACATCTTTTTTTCAGAAATATAATCCGGAACCATACGTTTTGCTGTACATTTTGCAGCAAGCTCGGTCAAGTACCAATACTTGGAATCTTCGTGGATATTGTCCTCTTCTAGCACATAGATCAGCTTTGGAAACGCCGGTGTAATATAAACACCTTTTTCATTTTTTACACCCAAAATACGCTGATGAAGCATTTCTTCGATGATTGCAGCCAAATCGTCTCTTTCCTGTCCTTCTGGGACTTCATCCAGATACATAAATACAGTAACGAAAGGTGCCTGTCCGTTTGTCGTCATCAGGGTAATTACCTGATACTGAATCATCTGCACGCCGCGGTTGATTTCCTCACGGACACGCATTTCGGTCGCTGTTACCACCTGCTCTTCGGTGTACTCCATACCGTTTGCTTCGAATTCCGCAATTATCTGTTTGTGAAATTTCTCACGGCTGATCTGTACGAACGGAACTAAGTGGGACAATGTAATCGTCTGTCCACCATACTGTGAACTTGCCACCTGCGCAATCACCTGTGTTGCAATGTTGCAGGCGGTAGAAAAGCTGTGAGGAGTATCAATACCGGTTCCGCTGATTACGGTACCATTCTGGAGCATATCCTCCAGGTTCACCAGACAGCAGTTGTGCATATGTTGTGCGAAATAATCCGCATCATGAAAATGAATTAACCCTTCTTCATGTGCCTGCACAATATCTGGAGGAAGTAAAAATCTTTTTGTAAGATCTTTACTGACTTCACCAGCCATGTAATCACGCTGGACACTGTTAATTGTCGGATTTTTGTTGGAGTTTTCCTGTTTTACCTCTTCGTTATCTCTTTCAATAAGTGACAAAATCTGCTCATCCGTTGTATTAGACTTACGGGCAATTTCCCTTTTATACCGGTAAACAGTATAATTTCTTGCAAGCTTAAAAAGCTGCAGTTTCATCAGTTCCAGTTCTACAGCATCCTGAATTTCTTCAACACCCATGGAATGTCCTGCTGTTTCTGCAATTTCTTCAACTCTCCGGGCAACCAGCTCGCGGTCTTTTGCAGATGCACGTTCCCATTCCTCTACGGAAGTGTTTGCTTTCGCAATTGCATTTTCAATTTTACTACAATCAAAGAGATCTTCTTCTCCGCTTCTTTTAATGATTACCATAAAATCACCTGCCGGCTCCCCGGCTTATCCTTTCTTATTTTTGTGGAATACCGTCTTGATTTACTTAGACGGTATTCCATATGTGTGTATAAAATTTCTTAATAGCCTAGCTTTTTTAATTCTGTAAGCCTAGCATCGAGTTGTTGTAAAGCAACTTTTTCCCCTTCTTCTGTCATAAAGCCTTTAACAGATGGCATGTGGCATGGGTTTTCCTCTTTGAGTGCCCACAACCCACTTGCTATGTCCATTAAATTACCATAACCAATCGCTTCACCTAATTGTTTTACCTGAGCAATTTCTTCTTTTCTATTCATAGTCTTCTCCTCGTCTTTTTATATGTTTGTTTCGTAATCCGATAAATCCTCAGCAATATGATGCTCAAGAATAAGTTTTACAGGCGTATCTTCATTGATGGTTTTTCCATCAAGAGTTCTTCTATGGAATTTTGTCCATTCCCATGTATTTTCTAATTCCTCAATCTCCTTTTGGATATCAGAATAAGAAAATAAACTGCCTGCGTGAATTTTTTACATTATAGATAGCCTCTCCGACTGTTTCTAATCCGCAGTCCTTTGCAACCTCTAGCGCTGTTTGTATTTTCATAAGTCCTCTTTTCTCCCATATGGGCAACATGAGACACCTATGCACAAGTGTCTCTATAATAGAATCCCCTGTACATAGGGCTGTTTAATTAAATTTATATTTTTCTAATATTCGTTGAATACCGTTTACTTCCGGTGTTTCAGGAAGGTTTAAATCTGCAAACATAAAGAAAAATTTGTTACAAAGAGACTTTATATCTTGTTTCATGTCAAGATATTCTTTGTACTGCTCGGTTGATAAATCACTGACTGTATCTTCATTCTTTTTATAAAGATATTCCTCGAGTTCTTGAAGTTCTTTTTCACACTTCTCCATTTTATTAAAATATCTATCATATCCCGAATCAGTATAAAAATCCTTTGCTTCTTCATATCCCTTTTTTGCTTTGTCAATTGCATTATCAATTGTTTTTTTCTTATATGCCTCGACTCTTTCTATCGTTTTATTCATCAGATTCCCCCTATCTAATCTAGCTTTCGCAGTCTTTATATAAAATTTAAAAGTACATCTTTTTCCTCATCGTTGATATACCCATTCATGTTTGCATTAACGATTAATTCGACTGCATCAGTATCAGACATTGGAAACAGTTCCGATTTTCTGGTTTTTAATTCTTCAAAAATGTCATTAAAGTTCACCATTATCCTCCTTCATCTTCTCTCAATTTAAGATTTCATAAACTTTTTTGAGATCAGCAAGGGTATATTCCTCGCCAAACGAAGAAATATGATCTATCTTTTTTCTAAGTTTTAAAATCAAATTTTTCTTCTGAATAAACTCTTTAGCTGACTGTTCCGTTGGAAAAAGCCAAGAATCGTATCCGCAGGAAGCTCTATCGGTAAGATATGCTCCCCCTCCTGGAAGTTCAGAATATTTACGTTCCATTCTTAAAACCGTTACATATTTTCGTCCGACATTAATGATAGACTGTTCAACGATCTCTTCTGTATTTCCTTTGCGCTCAATAGACCATGCAGGTTTCCCAACATGGAAATCCTTAATTGAAACACTACTCATTATCGCTTTCCTCCTCATTTTCGTTATTGATAATTTGATATCCTTCAGCATCAGCGTCTGACAGATTCAAAATTCCATCAGCGTCTGCATAGCTGCACGCAATTGTTTCACACTCTGCGTCCTGATCCAAAAGCATGATTCTCGCTACTTCAACTCCACTATCAACCAGATCAATAGCATCATCAATATCTTCGACCTGATTGACCGGTACTAAAACCGTTTTTTCAAATTTCATGCTTGTTGTAATTGCATAATACTTTTTTGTTTCCATAATGAAATCCTCCTTAATAATGTTTTTTTACCCACTCAAGCATTTCTTTTTCACCTAATTCTTCCATACAATAATCGTACAGTTTAGGGTTAAACTTCTTGAGCCTCTTAAACTTAGCGAATCTATCCAAATGACATCCTACAGGACAGAACATACAGCCTGTTCGTGATTCTCCAGTCGTTTTATATTGGCATTTCATGCAACAGTCAAGGCACATCTGTCCTTCTACCTGTCCAACCTCTACAATCTGCCCGTATGGAGAAGGCAAACAGATATTGTTTTTCACGGAATATTCAAGGACATCATTGTCTGTCCATAATCCCATTGGTTTGCTTATAGGCCGGTTTGAATCAAATGAATTGCAACCGGTTCTTAAGTGTGCCTCTTTCCGTCTGGCTGATTCTACTGCCATTAATGCAACAATTGGTTTTTTCCCGGATTCTCTTTCATATTTCTGCACTGGATATTCCTTCATATCCAGGCAACATTTGTGAGAAATCTTAAATGGTGCATCAATCAGTGGCAACCACTTCTTGTACTGTTGTCTGTATGGACTAGGTTTTCCTTTTCCATCCAACCCATTCAGCTTATTGATTGCCCATTTTAACCCTCTTCTTGCCGCTTCTACTGCTTCTGCAACGTCCTTACTTGGAAAACACCAACCATCATCCTCAATAATTTGTTTCATTGATTTCTCTGGCTTAATTATTTTCACATTATCGAACTGCATGACATGCTGTCTGATCTGTGGGTATTCCATCCATGTATCCAAAAACACAGCTTCTACATCTGGATAATATTTTCTTACCTGATGTAAAAGCACAGTAGAATCCTTTCCACCGGAAAATGATACATAAACACCATCTTGCCCATATTTATGAATAAATTCTCTGATTCTATCCCGAGTCATTCCCACTTTTATATCAAGTGGCAACGACTGATAATATTTGAGTTCTTGCTCGCTGAGCGCATATTTCATGACAACCACTTAACAGATTGCTCTGTGTCCGTGGATAAGAGGTTACGGCTTCCCTTGCTACTTTCTATGTGCTTTCACGAATTGTTCCTACATCATAGTCTTTTCACGCTATTTAAACCTCATTTTGTTCTCGCCTTTCATCACCTTTAGGCGGTCAACCTTGGTCTACCAAGGCTTCTGTCATTACTCCTTTCTTAAATCAAAAACTTTAATTATACGAAGTGTCTTAAAATCTACCAGATCTGCATGAACCTCTCGGTTTTCTGTAGAAATAATCTTGGACGCTTCCTTGATGGCCTCATCCTTGTGTTCCTTTTCTCTAAGAAAACGGGTATATGTTCGCTTTCCATCTGAAGAATAATGAATAAGTCCATATCCTTCACGAATGAGCAGATCATTATTTTCCTTTGCCCATTGACAAAAGGAAAGCACTAGGTTTGCTCCAAGCATTGCCATTGTTCTATATGCCCCATCATCTTCATATAAAGTCTTTATAGTTGCAGCTCTGATTTTCGTTTCTTCACTGCCGCTAAAATCAATGAGATATAATTCCGTATAGATTCCTTCATTGCCTCCATAACAAACCTTAAAGTCCATACCTACATCTTCAGATTTGAAAACATAATTTTCTGATGCTATATGAACGTAATCAAGGATTCCTGGCCAACGGTTATCTTCTTTCAAATTGTCAATAATTGCTTGCATGGCATCTTGAATAGATAACAATGCCGGAGGTTGTCCAGGATTTTCCGCGATTTTCCGCGATCATAACTCCATTTCTGTCAACATATTCAATGTCTGTCCATTTAAAATGGATCTCAGTGCCATCACTACAATCATATCCTGTTAATTTGCCGAGAATGTTCTGGTCATACAAAATATCCGCAGCGTTGGTTCCAAGATATACTACATCGCCATCTTTTAAGCTATCCAGCGCATCAATTGCTGGAATTTGTCTCGTTTTAAACATAAAAACCTCCTATTATTTAATTAGATTAATTGTAAAAATAACCCAGGCAAAAATGCCTGGATAAAACTATTCAATGATTAGCAATGATATTCGATCTTTGCCAACCAAAATTTTGTCTTGCATTTCTCAGCAATCTCTTTGGCTTTTTTGTCGTACCATTTGATCTTTTCAATTGTACTCTCCGGTCGGAGATCAGTCTGACAAAGCGGACACTTTTCTCCCTTGATGTATCCGAGATAAAGTTTACTGCCGCATCCCTGACAACCAACGTACTTTGAAGAGCGTAAATGAATAGAATGCGCATTGATATATTCATCACGCTTTTTATTCAGCTCCTGCACTTTTTTCTGTCCTTCTGTGGAAATTCCCCAATATTGAACGATATGGTCATCATACCATCCATTGTCATAAGACTCGATTGCCTGTAAAGCTTCATCGTAATTTTTATAGATGGTCTTATCATGTACTGTGAGATTTCCATGATAACTACTTGTTTCTTGTGGATCATACGCATTTTCAGTTATTTCATCGATAAATGCCTGTAAATCCTTTTTGGTTGTCACTTTTCTTGTGTAATGATTAATACTATGTCCCATAATTTACTCCTTTTTCTACCGGCACGGCCAGATTATGTTTTTGATTAAAAATATCCGGATGATAACTCATCCGGATACTGACTACTCCTGTACTGTGTAACCGATAAAATTATCGTCACAGTACTGCTTTAACAACTTCCAGTCAAACTCTGAAAAGCTAACTAAAACAGTTCCTGCAGCTGCCGTCTGCGCAATAATAGGCGTGTTTGTACGATTTACAGGAACAACAGTTGCTGCAGTTACAGCCTTTACTTTTGCTTCAGCTTCCTCTTTTTCCTTTGTAAGTCTGGCATTTTCAGCAGCCATTGCCTTTGCGTTCGCCTCAGCCTCAACACGACGTGCTTCTTCCTCAGCTGCTCTTTTTTTTGCTTCTTCCACTTCTTTTTTCTTACGCTCGGCTTCCTCAGCGGCCCTGCGTTCTCTCTCTTCAGCTGCCTTACGTTCACGTTCTGCTCTTTCTTCCGCTTCACGTTTTTCCATTTCAAGACGACGTTCTCTTTCCTCAGCGGCTTTACGTTCGCGCTCAATGATAGCATCACGCTTTGCCTCCTCCGATTTAATCGTCTGAATTGCTTCCGTCACCGGGTGCAATGACTTCACCAGTTTAAGACCTATATCCTCAAATTCGGAATTCAGACTTTTAACTGTAACTACGGCATTGACGTATTCGTCAACTTTTGCACTAATGGCAGTCTTATACGTCTTAGCAGATGTACTTACATTTGCCCAGCTATTATCATAGATCTGAGAAAAAAACCATTCTGCAAATTCGGAATCAGAGAACTCAGGTTCTTCAGCAATGATTTCATCGAAGTATGCGCGGATCTGCTGATCCTTCTCTTCGCGGATTTCTGCAGCAATCTCCTTTTCTCTTGCATCAATAAGAGCTGTAGGCTCCGCAATAAGAGAAATGAGATCTTTTACTTCATTTTCAAATTCTGTCAGAGGTGCGTTAAATTCCTTTTTTACCTTTTTCCTCTGCTTGTCAAGGTTCTCAGAAAGCTTTCTGAGTCTTGATCGATCGAATTTCAATTGTTTCTGCTGATCTTCCCGGGTTCCTGTATATACAGTTACCTTATAAGAATCAGCAATTTTTTTAACTACAGTTCTGATTTCATTCAGATTTGTAGCAATCACTCCCTGTTCAACATTGACAGCGAGTTCTGTTGAAAGTTCCGTTGTTTCTGTAATGTTTGTGTTTGTTTCCATACTCATAATATTTGCCCTCCTTTTGGCATAAAAATAGAGATGTCTTATAACATCTCTTGGTTAATAAAAAAGTCCGTCGAAATAAATCGACGGACTTTTTCTTGTTACTATTTAATTTTCACTTAACAAGATAAGTATATCATATTTATAAGTTTTGTCAATGATCTATATGGATTTTACAAAAAGCTTTTTGAAATTGTGTTCCAAATTGCAAAGAGTATTCTGCGCAACCGTTAGGAACAGCATAGATCACATATAACTTATTATAAAATCCATCTTTATAGGACATATCGTTTGTATAATCATATGTCCGTTCAATAAACGGAACCCCACGGTATTTTAATTTTTCACCGTCAAATCCAATTAGGCGGAAATCAACATATACATCCTCGGGATTTTCTGACATACTATATTCTGCAATATGAAATGAGGAACCAATTCTTGGCTCAATGTCAGAAATAAATTCATCATTTTTTTTGAAATGCTTAAGGAGTTTTTCTGCATCTTCTCCACTGTGAATTTTATCAATGCGAATATCTACATCTTTATTTTTACCATGCACGCCTAAACCTGTAGCCTCTCCAATTTGACCTACATCAAGCTGATGATAAAGATCCGATTTCTTTCCACCTGCAGTAACAATACTTGCATCCAACTTTTTTGAAATAGGATCTTTTTTATCTGTCTTTGAAGATTTTTCTGCTGTTTGTGTATCTGTTTTTTTCTTATCCTGATTATTTGTAGTCTCTTCTTTGCGTTTATTAACCACCGGATGCTTTATTTCTTGGGATGTATCTGGTTCGGTTTTCTGAGTTTCTTCCGCAATTGACACTTCATCCTCTGTATTTTCGATAGTAACAGTTTGTGTTCCTGTGTTTTCTGTATTATCTTCTGTTACTGGCGTAACAACAACGGCATTTGCATTTCCTTCTTCTGTTTGCTCTTCTGTCATTTTTTCTGGATTCTGCGTTTCATCTGGAATATTTTCAGTGCTTATCACAATTTCCGAGGATTGGTTTTTATCATCAGAAACAGTAACAAGAGAATCTGATACGGACTTAATTACCTTTTTGTTATTGGATGAAATAGACTTATAGGTATCCCCTACAGTTCCCATGAACATAGAACATTCCCCGGACTTTGTTTTTATAGTTGTGAGCTTCCCAGAAAATGTACCAAACAGATCTTCTGTAATGGATACGTCTGCTACAACATTGACTTCGGTTTTGGTACTGTCTTTTTTTGACTGCTGTGTATATTCAGGCTTATCAGCCTCCTTAAACCATATTCCATTCAAATCTTTCTTCTTTAAAATGGATTCTACTTCGGATTTATCTGAAAAACCAAAATCTGTGTTTTTTGACACGGATATGACAAACGATTTTATATTGAATATGATGTAGGTATCATTTCCGTTTTTGTACAAATATGTGCCGGAACTATAATCGTTGCTGTCTGCAATACTGGTAACAGCAGTTGCTGATTCCAACATTCCAGACTGAATTTCAAAGCCATATCCTTTAATTGCATCATAAACTTTGGTATATCCGCTCAGTCCCGTTTTATAGATGTTGGATGAACCACACCCGGTCACACCAAATGACAGTGATGCTGTGATAAGCAAAATTGATAGTAATTTCTTTCTTTTCATCGAAAACAATTTTTTTCCCATCCTTTCATAATTTCAAGTGACTTTGTAAGCAGATCTGCATCCATGTGACCAAAGTGGCAATCATCGAATTTGATGTTTAGTTCTTTTGACAATCGGTAATATGCCTGATTTTTTCCATTGAGGGAATAATAGTGTTTATCAAATTCTTCATGGCATAAAAATCGCAGTTTTCTCTCATCATATCCTCCAAGAACACCTAATGCATCTTTAGGATTTTTTCGATGTGTTCCGACATATGCATTGCACTGATCACAATGATAGCAAAATCCACTTTGGTATGGATTTATTCCAAAATCTTTCATTTTTCCATAACTTACATGTCCTCCGCATATCGGACATATTGTTGGTCTTGAATCAAACATATAATTTTCTCCATATAATTTTCTTTATATAATTGCTAGTATATCATATATATACATTTTAGCAATTGTTTTGCAGCAAGTTTCAGAATTTCTTTTTGTTATCAAATTTTATGTGGCTTATTTATAAGTTAGTTTCGCTATGAAATCAATTCTGGACTTAGAAAATAAAAAAAGCACAGTTTTACGCTGTGCCTTTTTTAAATTATTCTATTGGTTATTCTACTCCCTCTGGGTCAAGGATCTTCTTGACATCTCTGAGCTGTTGTAAAGTAAATTTGTTTGCTCTTGTGATGGAAATACATCCCAACCAAAGTCCCAGAAAATATTTCTCAATATATTCTTCTGCAGTAGTTCTACTAGCAAAGAGTAAATCAGAATTTCCGAAGGATACCTTTTCAACAAGATATTCTGACTCATTGCGATTATTCATGAAACGTCTTTGTACTGTACCCATTCCAGTCGTAACATATGTGCGTCCTACAGAGGTAACTGCTGTTTCTGTAATAGACGGTTCTTTCTTTCTTCCAAGGTTCATATTAACTATATATGCGGTTTTTTCTTTTTTGAAGTCTTTAATTGTAATCATGTATTTTTCTCCATTCTATCTAATTCCGAATTGTTAAAATTGATAAGCAATTTCAACTATTGTTTTACTATATCATTGTAATAACTGGACAAAGTAAACTGATTATCAGAATCCATATAAATTCCGTTGTTTAGAAACTGCTCGTAATTAACACCCTTTATATCATACGATTCTTTAAATAATTGTATAATGTAAGACCGTTGATTTTGAGTTGCTAAAGCTAAATCCTGCTCAATCCGTTTTGCATTATTAATATAAGGGCAACCGATACATCCAGTACGATGTACATATTGATATATCATTGGTTCATCTATACCATATGAGTTATAAATTGCATCAACTGCAGCATCTGGAAAATCGTATATTGGTGAAAATTTCCCATTTTTTGCATGGCACGTTTGATATGCACCTTGTCTATTGATACTTTCAGTTTTCCTTACACCAAGAATCGGCTTCCTTCCAGTTTCTTTTTCATAAATGGCAAGAGTATCCTCTTTTGTCTTTTTGCAACATTCATTCGAAATTTTATGTGCCGTGCCAGACAAAGTAATTTCTTTTGCCTTTTTGTTCAAATTATGCTTCGAAGGTGTCAACCCGAGGATACGTGACATAGTATGTTCTGAGCGATTTCCTCTCTGATACCTTTTTATGTATTCATCTTGCGTCTTTGTAAAACATGGACTTCCATATTTTTCCTTAATATCCATTGGATTAAGATCAGGAATTAAAACTTTGTCAGCATTTTGATACATTCTTTGCATAATTTCCTTATGTTCCAAGCGTGTATTCACTGCTATTATTGGTATCTTGTCTGTGTTCAAACGATTTTTTATAAACCAATAAATCAAATGACTGTCTTTTCCGCCGGAATAGCTAAGGTAGTAACTATCATATTCAATTTTAGTTTCGAATCGAATTTCGAGTTTCCGCAGATATAAATCTGCTAATTCTTTCTGTGTTCCAGACCAACTGCAATTTATACTCAAAGAGACATTGGCTAACCAATGTCTGCCTCTTGACTACGATTAGAATAATTTCATCATTCCCCAAGTGCTTCGGCATTTAAGTTATCGCAACTCGCCATCCTAACCACATTATAAGTTAGCAAGTCTCCTTTTTGATAATTTTGCAGTTTGTAATGCCCTGCGCCACATGGCAAGGTCCTGTTTGTTATTGGTCTGGATTGAATAAGTAATCATTTCTTGATATTCTGCAATTTCAAGATCAACTTCTGATATTCTTTCATCAATCTTTGACATGAATTTTCCTTTCCCATGCGGTAATGAAAATATCATCACCGCATGTTTTTCATATTTTGTTTTATTGATCACAGATCAAACATACTTATCTGTCCGACAACATTGTTGCTCTGCATCCACCACAAATAAACTTCTTCCCCGCATGTCCATCTCGTTAGCTTTCCTCGTGAGTTTCTGACCTCAAGCATTTTATCAAATGCTCTAATATATGCGTCTTTATATTTTGGGAAATCATAAATCTCGCGTTCCCGTTGACATTTTTTTGCCATTGGACATGCTATACATCCGATTCTTTCATATCCCCATGCATACATTTCGCACACTGGAATACTTTCTTCATTAATAACATTCCAGATATTCTGAACGGTCCAGTCAATGATCGGGTTAACGACTGTTTTTGCTTTCATCTGGCAGCTTTCAAACAATCTCCTTGTATCATCGTTATCTGTGATGAGCATTTTTTCGTCAGATACCCCTATACTTTTATCGGCGGTATTACCTAACACTTCATAAGTGCTTCTTGCACTTCTTTTTTTACTTTCTTCCCACCGCACACCTGTTGCAATCATGCGGTTGGCATTTCCTCCTTCCTTCAGCTCCGAACAACAATACCGAACTCGCCTTGTTGGTGGCATCAGCTTTTGAGGAATCAAATTCCACATAGTTGTCCGTTCGCCATTCCCTTTATCATGGAAATCAATGGTGCATTTTACCCCCTTTAATTCCAATCTTCTAAAGGTTTCTCTTATGTGATAGACCGTTGGTGGAGCATCCACAGTTGTATGCGAGTTGTGAACCTCAAACGGAACACCGCTTTGCTCGAATACCCACAACAATACATCCGAATCTTTTCCACCAGAATACTCTAATACAAGCGGATGCTTATAATGAGATAAAGACATTTCACTTGCAAGTTTCACACGATCTATTGATTTTTTAATAAATTCTTCCAACACACCACACTACATTTATCCGTGTGGTAAATTTACAATCCGATCTGTAGTCTTTGGAGTAATTACTGCTGACCATTGGTCTTTAATGGGGCGATACCCATGCAAACAAAGACATTTCATTCTCACGTTTATCAATTTTTACAACTCTGATTCTGATTCAGAGCAACCTCGTTTCACGAGGATAAGTGTTATTCCTTTCTACTACCTTTCATTGTTGCCTCTCTTTCTTACTACCTTGCTTGTTTTAAAAATTGTAACATTGTACATTTTGCGGAGCGGTTTTACAGAAGAAAGATAAATCTTTCTGATAGTGCACCATGTAATTTTCAAGCATACTGTTAGTAAAATACAAAACAGGATCTGATTTTTCAGGTGCTACTAAATCATCAATAATATAATTATTATTAATAAAAGCTTTTATCTTATTTACACCAAATCCCTGTAGATTCATTGTTTCAAGCAGATTATCTACAATTGCCTCCGAATTTACTTCTCTTGCAATGTCTGCCATAGAAAAGCATATGCTATTGTAGGAGCAGTCTTTTCTGAACTTTACCAAAGTATCTGAAAAATGTTCGATGTTTTTTCTTGTAATTTCAAATATTTTCATGTTCGTTTCCTTCCTGTTAATCTTACAGCGTATACATCTCATCTTTTTCGATCCCACAAATATCTGACGATTGAATTTCTTCTCCGTGTGTATTTTTGAATTTAATAGGATTTCCATTCTGAAATTCACTGATTTGAGAGTCCATAAGAACTGCTTCGTCATGGGTACCGTCTTTCATAAACACATCGCACCAATATGCACCACGAAAGATATTCAGTGCAGCCATTACATCATAATCACCTATAAAAGACTTTGTTTTTTGGAAAAAGATTGTTGTTGCCTGTTCTATATGACTGACAAGAAATTCCTTGATATTGATAAATTCCGTATTATGTTCACAATAGCCCTCAATTGCATCCAGAAATCTCTCTTTCGAGTCGTTCAATCGAACAATATCAGCAAATTCCTGATATTCTGCTTCGTTTAAATCAAGTATTCTGCTTGAGTTTGAAAGAATAATCTTATGAGAGATAAATCTTGCAAAGCATGATCTAGGCATAATAAATTCTTCATTTTCTTCATAAAAATTGATTGAAGAAATTTCCAAAACGTCCTTATTGCTATGTATAACATGTACAAGCTGTCCATTTAAGATTGTTCCGAGTACTGATTTTGTAAGAGGCTGATATTCATTTTCAGCATCCATGCGGTAATATACATCTCCGCTGATAACGTCGTTGCAGCTTACCTCATCAATTCTCATAAAAATGTTTCCTCTTTCTGTTTCAAACATCATAAGATTGATGTTTTTTACGTTACATTTGATTTGTATTTTCATATTTTTTCTCCTTTTCCCTGCATAGCAGTATGTTTTAATTTATAAAGCTTTCTTGATTTTGATATAGCGAATGTATTTTTGATCAGACGCTATTTTTTTGTTGACTGCAGATTTGTATTTTTTAAATATTTCTGCAATTTTTTGTTCATTCATTTGTTTTTCTTTCCTCCTTATGACATAAAAATAGAGATGTCTCATGACATCTCTGGGTTATAGAAAAAGTCTGATGAAATAAACCCATCAGACTTTTTCAAAGCGACTATTAAATTTTTACTTAATACAGTAAGTATATCAGATATATATTATTTGTCAAGCTACAGTGAACTGAATACATTGTATTGATTAATTATTGAAACAATATTAGATGATTTCCATACAGCGTACAGTGACCCAAATATTGTGCTGCCGGCTACATCACTCAAAAATATTAAGCAAATACTTATAATCCATATACCAAGTATGATTTTAAAACCTCCAAGGCATCCGCCAATCACTTTCCCACACTGTTTAATTCCTGGTAAATCTTCTGTAAATTCTATCAAATACAAAAATACCGTCAATGCAATAACACATAATATATAAGCTATAAGCATTACTAGAAGATTCGTTACCGGTTCCTGAATAAGTGTTACAGATGAAGCTATTCCTGTAACCGTTTTATGAGCCTGCGACTGTCTTTCAAAAATACCGGATACCCAATCATAAATAATTGGATAAATTAACGGTCGTATCATTAATGATACCGGTTTAATAAAGACAAGACCACCAAAATAGGACAACGCAGGCTTTAATGTCCCTACCGTTCCTTTTTTCGCACATGTAAGTACATTTACGATTAAAAGTATAATTATAATCAAATCAATTATTCTTCCACAACTTTGCATACATTTATTCCTCCACATTGATAATCTCAGTTGTGCTATGGCTATTATCCTTTTCCACACGTATATTCTGTATTGCAGCTGTTTCATAATGGTAGATTTCAATGGTATATTTGCCTTTCTTTGCATAACTCATTAAGTAATCAATTGTTGGTCCATTTTCCTGATTCTGATTAAACGTCATCTCATATGATGATCCATCTTGATAAGTTACAGTGCCCCATACATCTTCGTCACCAAGATTTTCTCCGATTACATTTGCTGTAAAGTTCATGAATGGTTGATCTTTATCAAGCTTAACTGTTTTTTTATCACACATAGCATCCTGCTTTGTATAACCGGAAACTACAGCTGCATCTGTTACAGGAAGATCTTTTGGATAAATATTGATTGTATATTTTCCTGCAATTGCTACATCTAATGTAACTTTGGCAGTTCCTTCGTTGGTTTTCATTTCATATACAGTTTGATCATCCGGGGCAACAAGAGTACAAATAATATCTTTTTCATCATATCCGGCTGATGTATCGTATGTGACCTGGAATACGGCATCTCTTGTGTCATCATCCACAATTGCAAAGTATTGCTGTGAATACTGTGCAAATTGTTCATTTTTTGAAGTGTAATAAGCTTCATTCATTTTTACATGTATTGTTGATTTTTCTCCTTTTTTAAAGTTGTAATATTTAAAGAACCCAGCATTTTCAATATAGTAGTATCCACTCTTGGCATCTTCAGGCATAGATAATTTTAAATAGCCATTTTTTGTAATTGCTGCTTTGTCAATTGTGTATGCTTCGTAATACTGTAAGAACTGATAGTCTGCTTTTACAGTGGCAGTTTGGTAATATGTGCCCGCATAAAAAGCAACATGATATTCTTTGTCTTTTTCGAGTCCTTTGATACATCCCGCATTATTAAGCATTTTTTTTGTGACCGGCTTATCATCAATGGATACAAGCCTGATATTGTCCGATTTTGCTTTTGCAAGAACTTCACCAAAAGACGAATCCTCAATGGAATTTTCGCGTGCAGAAAAAGCAGCATATCCATCATCATCAATTTCAGCTCCATAAAATCCTAGTGAATAACCGTTAGTTTTGTATCTTTGAATTTGTACAACATCTATGTTAGATTCTTCTGATGCATAAGCAATAATTTCGCCTTTATAGTATGTTGGAATTTTCTTTTTGTCTTCTGTAAGCCAAAATAGTCTTTGCGGATCATAATCAGACAATCCATTACCAGATGGATCATATACCGGACTGAACTTTGTTCCATCCTTAATATAATATGTATCTGCATTCATTTGATCTACATTTACAGATTCAATTTTATTCGGATCTTCTTTCTGCTTGAATATCTGTTTTTTCCCACATCCCGTGAAAGTAAGCAGAATTCCAAAAGATAGCATGATACAACATAATTTTTTTAAATATATACTTTTTTTCATATTTTCGTCCTTTTCTGATTTTTCAAACTTTATCTGGTCTTAATTTTCTTCCCTAAATAGCCTTCGTCTATTTCATCATCATCGACAATTACATATCTTCTGATATATCCCTTTGATTTCCATTCTTCTGCAAGATGTTGCAGATCTTTCATCATTTTTTGTTCCGCATCAATATTAGAGATTACATCTTCGCTTTTAAATAGGAATGATATAAGTAAGTTACCTTTCAAATTGCCTCCTTTACAATGATGCATAAGTGTATCATATTTTATATTTTCCATGTAATGCTCAGATTGCCGATCTGCTTTATGGATACTTTCTGCTATTTTTTTGTACGGTAGTATAACATGAAGATAGAATGTAATTGGAGGAGCAACAGCAGATACAAAACAAGTGATTCCTACCAACATTAATAGAAAACCATCCAGATTTCCATTATGAACATCCAATAATCCAACACTTATAGTTAATAAACAAATACATATAATAATTGCTATCTTACGCATATTACTCCCTCACTTTTTCTCCTGTTATTTCCTTTCCATCGCCCATTTCTTCGCTCTCGCTTCCGTCAGTGTATGGTACCCATGTTCCTTCCGCCACAGTGTAAGATCTACCTGCCAATTCTCTGGAAGTTCACCCACATACTTCAGCAACATCGTTTTTTCTTTCTTTTCTCTCTTGTCAAGATATTCCAGAGCTTTGTTAAGATACTGAAGAGCTGCTGCATAATCCACATCGCAACCACCGATCCGCCATGCTGTTACCTTACGGTTTGCAATGGCATACCGCAAGCGAGCAGAATCCAAATATGTAAGATTAAGGAACTCGCCCTCATATACTTCCATGTTGGAATGGGCCTTCTTTATGTCACGTCCTAATCTCCAATCGTACCCAGAATCCTTCTTTACTTCCGAGATGAAGTAATGTGCTTCTGTGGCAATATGATCAGCCTTGTAAAATTCTCTGCGAAAACACTTTATTGAATCATCATGACTGAAAAAGCTGTTTTTGCTTTCGCGGTAAATAGAATCTTCATGATAATATGCCTCTTTCCATTTTACAAAATTTTCAATATTATCTTCCGTAATCTTGCCATATACCGAGTGAAATCCTTTTTCGAACACATGAGTTTCTTCCGTAAGCACAGGTGGTCCTTGAAGTTCTAAATATTCATAGCGGATATAACAACTTGTTCCACCATGGATATCTGATTTTTCATTGTATCTATGTTCAACCGCAGCATATGGATAATCCAGATAATAGAGATTATAACTCTCATCCTTATCGACCAGATTGATTGGATATACCGTACAATCACTGATGCTCACATCATGTGTTCTGTTTTTCTCGCCGCGGCCCCTGTCATTATTGTACTTTTCATATCTCCGTTTATTATCACCGGCATCATCCCTTGTAATCCGCCGCATCGTCAGTACCATATCACCTTTTTTGATTTCTCCATTGGAAGAATCAAGAATATCCTGCCATGATCCATAGGTGTTATCTTCAATCCACCCATCAGCCATGGAAAATACCACATATGGATTTGGTTTCGTAACGCTTACCTTCTCCGGGAGCTGGATCAGTTTTCCATCATTCACAATCCCCTGCAGCAATGCAAAGATAAAGAAACGAGAAATTTTTTCCTCACGGGATGTAGATTTGTAACTTTCCTCTGCCTCTGCTTTTTGTGATACTGTTTCTTTCTGTGGAGCAAAGAAGATATTTTCATTGTGAACATTGATACGATCTTCGTCTGTCCATCCCATGTACAGATTTTCTCCATCTTTTATAAGAATACCAATCGTATGTCCATGGTATTTCTCATATTTTTGAAGCATATTAGCAAACATATCGTGTTTCTTATATCCAATACCGCTACGGCTAACTTTTACAAAGGAAACAGCTTTTTCTCCCGGACAGAAAAGGTCACGTAAATCTTCACGGTTCTTGAGAATATCCTCGAATAATCCGGTATCATCACCATCCACATTATACAGAGCAAGATACTTTCCAAGCTCCTCATCCATGTAACGGAGCTTCTGATAAATTACAACCGGGGAATTTGTATCCGCATGCCTGCCATTTACAAGCTGTGTGAAATCCACAACTTCTCCTGTGATACACCGGATTGCATAAATCTGTGTATCGAGCACCGTAAGCTGGTTTTCCAGTTTTTTCTTCTCCTCTTCCAGTTCTGCCTGCTTTTTCTCGATCATTTCCCGGAGCGGGCGGTACTGTTCCATAAGCTGGCGCTTCATTTCTTCCAACTTTTCTTCCTGTTCCTGTTGTAATTTTTTCAGGGCAGTTTCCTGCTCTTTTAACTCCTCTTCCTTACTATATATGTCTTCCTTAACGTCTGTGACGGAAGAAAATCCCTGACCTGCAGGAATAATGGATGATGCTGTTTCTCCTGCGATAGAACACATCTGATCTGGTGTATAGTCGGAGTAATCCTTATATTCCTCAATGTCAAGGAACCGGCATGGAAGTGTATATATTTCATTTATGTCGGCTCCAGAGATAATTGCAAACCGATGCTGATCATCCAGATAGAGAAGATTAAGAGACTGCCCGATGGACTGCAGGTACTCTGCCATTTCAAGAAGATCACTCATCCATGAGTCTGTCCGGTCAAGGCTCTTGGGAAGTCCAGCAATCTGATTCTGCATCTGGTAAAATGCGATCTGGTCGGTATCTTCCCATCTGATATGATTTGCGGCAGCACAGGATGGTGACCAGTTCCCATTATGCCACTTTTTGAATTCCCCGGATGCATGCCATTCTTTAAGAGCCTTGATATCTTTGATATGTACTTTTCCGATTACTGAAAGTTTTTCCATTACATTTTCTCCTTTCTGTCGATCCACATCGATATGAAATCAAGAACAAACGGTGTGACGAGCATGATAAGCGAAATCACTACTTTTATATTTAATGTAAATGGGGTAAAATCACCCTTTCCTTTGTAAAACCATGTTGCTGATGCTGTCATGAAAAAACAAATCATACTGTTGAGAGCTTTTTGCAGCATTTTCGGGTCTTCCTCGTGATGTCCGATCACATATTGCACAATTAATTTCAAAGCAAAATATGCCATTGGAATCGCAAACATTAATTTCGTCATCGTAACGCTCATGTCATCTTTCTCCTTTTTCTTAAATTTTATCTTCTTTGCTGGTTCAACGCTTTAAAGTCTTCTTGTATGACATGATATTCATCATCGGCAATGCTAATATTTAGTACTCCCGGATCATCTGCAGTCACAATACCTTCCGGAAGGTTAAACTCTTCAGTGATGACATACACTGAATCTACTTTCTCTGCAAAATAAATATAATCGGTAGATAAATAAGCATGCTGATTCTTCGCATCGCCTAGCGCAAGTAATAAGTTCTCCTGCAAAGTAACTAAATCCTGCAGTGCTGACACTCTATGCAAAAGGTCCTCTTTTAGCTTCTTATTATAGAGATATAAGCGATTTACTTTTGACTTAACAGGCCCAAACCAGAGAAAAATAAAGCCATGGACTAAAATTACTGTCACACTTATTACCACTATGAAGAGCAGACCGCCAGTCCAAAAGGTAAAATTATCCGTCAGCCATTTTATAAGAAACTTATCACAAAAAACTAGCCAACACTCTATATACACTACTGCAAGCAAACATGCTGTTATTAGTAGTAGCACACTTCTATCTCTTGGTAATTTCACTGCATCAACTTTATTCTTCAGATCCTGAACTTCATGTAATGAGACAGAAGCTTTCTTTAATTGTAATCCACTTATCATAAATCCTCCTTGCTATCTAAAGTCTTTCATTTGTGCAGACTTTAGACATTCAAACTTCAGTTTTTGTCCGCATTTAGGGCAAACACTAATATTCTGTTCAACTTTAGACTTGCATTTTACATTTGGACAGTACCAATTATACGTAACATTTCCATGCGACACATCAATACTTTGTACAAATGGCTGCTTTTGCAAATGTCAGCTTCTGCTGGAATAGAAATTGGTGTAAAATCAAATACAAAATCACATTTATTAAAACAATTGTTGCGATAATTGCAAAAATTATAATAATACATTGCTTAATATCCATAATTTTAGCCTTATGATTTCCGGTAACAAAAAAGCCAAACAAAATATCTTTTCTCTCACCTTAACCTATCAGTGACCACAATTTTTCCTTTTTTCGATCATTACATAGTCTTTGTGCAACACTCCTTGTAGTTCGATTAAGGCGAACTGCAATTTCCTTATAGGTATGGCCATTATTTGCCATAAAATGTGCTATTCTTACTTCATCTTGTGTCCACCTGCGTGGAAGCATTTTCTTTTTTTCATTATTGCACTTCTCTTGAAACCATGAAAACCTTGCAAAAAAGTGGTAATCGCATCTTGTTGCATACCACATATCATCATGATCTTTAAGAAATGCAATTAAATTTTCTTCTTTTACACAGCACATTCCAGATACTTTATGATATTTCAATCCTCGATTGGCCCATGTTTTTGAGCATGTGCCCTTTGGAAGTCCACACAATCGTTCCACATCTCTGAACGTAATTATGGCATTTCTATCCTTGAAACCAGTATAACCTAGTTGATGTCGTTTGTTTTTTATACTACTTGTACTTTTATGGAGAACATTTGCAATCTGAGCATCTGTATATTTTGCCATTAATATAATTAAGTGATCTATTTCCTGGTTTGTCCAATGCTTTCCGCCCATTTATCCCTCGATTTATAAATTATTCTTTTCTTTGCGACTTTGAATTGTAAGTATAGCATATATATTTTAACTACTAATTAACTTTCCATCTTTTCTTTGACCTGTTAACCATGCAGCACTTTCCACCGGTCTACCTTTATTTCATTCTGCACGATTCCACAGATTCCACAATGTCCTTATATTCATTCCACCACTCCATAACGCTAATTAATTCGGACTCCATCAATTCATTGGCATCTGCAGAACCCGCATATTCTTCCCATTTTTCCTTGATAGATTCTTTTTCCATGGCAATGCTCTTTTTGTTATCTGTGATAACTCCCTGCGTGGCAAATATCCAATCTTCTTTTGACTGATATCTTTGCCCCCCTTTACTATCGGTATATTCCTGCCAGGAAAAAACTTTTCCATCTCGATCAACCGGATTTCCAGTAGTAATCTCTTTCTCATAGCAATCGTTGTTTTCTTGTAATGATACAACTTCTTCATAGGATTTTACTACATCCTCAAAATAATGATTCACCAAAAGAAACATACAAAAATCACTTGGGACAGATATTCCTGCGTCATTGGCCCAATTTCTTATAAATTTCTTGTTTACTACTGTGGCAGCCTTTTCTGCCATAAAATGTATTATCTGCTCTATTGTCATACCATTTCTTGTCAGAATCTTATACATCTGTGAAATATCATACATATCAGTCTCCGTGTGCAATTTTTCTACAACAGATTTCGTTTCATATTTCGTCTTTGACAACTGTTCTAACGATTGTGTTACTATTATTATATTGCCGTTTTCATCACATTGATTCTTCATATAATTTCCTTTCGTGAACTACCCATTGTCTAAAGCCAATGGAATTGCGGTAGCCCTATTTCAATATTTAATAAACCTTCATTGAATATCGTTTGCGCCTGCTAAAGTGAAATTTTACCTACAGCCTGCATCATTCTATCTTTATTCCCGGCAAACCAAAACTCACACTCTTTTGCAAGCTTATCATCAAGAAATTGTTCTTCACTTATAATAGCATGTATATAGGCAAACTTGTTTACTCGATAGGTTTTAACATATCCCTTGTTTGCCATCTTTGTAAGAAATGTATTAATCGTAGATCTAACATATGGTCTGTTATAATTTATTTTTAAATTTTCAATTAACTGGCCAAATGTAATATCTTCTCCGTTATCCCATATTACTTTCATAATTACTTCTTCTGCAGCACTTAAGTGTTCATAGTTTCTATCATTTTTAAATTTTGTCATATTTCCTCCCTGTGAAAGGTATTTATTTTAATAATATAATACTTTTTTATATAAGACAATGCCATTATTTTAGTACATCATGCTATTACGATTTTCTCCTTTCTTTTATATTTGTGAGTATATCATATATATACAATTTTGTCAAATATTATAAATATAGGCACAGCATAAATGCTGTGCCTACCGTCTGAAAGAATCTGATCTTCCAGTTTCTTTTTTCGTTAGTTGAATTAGTAATACCGCTTGCCCGTTACAACTTTTGCTTTTACTGAAAAGCTCATGCCGACACCAACACATCCAAGAAAAATATTTAGAGAATCTTTTTCTTTTTCAAAATGATTCTTTTGTATATTTTTAGTTCTGTTTTTCGTTCTACTCATATTATTTCTCCAATCATTATATTTTCATTGAAAAACCTATAGTGATAGACTTTTGTGTTTTTTCTGTTCTATTTTTTTCGAAAAATGTTCGCATACCAACATTTAGTTTTGTCCCTTGATAATCAAAAGTTTTATCATACTTATCATACTCATTATATTTATTATAGGATTTACTATTTTGGTAAGCATTCAAAAAATTTTCTGCTACATTCTGACAATCATCAGGAAAACGTTCCTTTATAAATCTCTCAACTTGCGCATCTGAAAGAGTGTTATCAGTGTCTCTAATATTAAAAACTAAAATATATTCAAACCCAATTACGTATCTATATTCCTCTAAAATAACATTATTTTCATATGTTACAGTAAGCAAATCTTCATCTTGTTTGTAAGAACTTACTGGAGAATCAATAATAGACGAAATATTTAATATAGAATTTATTCCACTATTAATAAACACATTTTTGGCAGAATCAAGAGTGTGTGCTGCGTAAACAACTGCATAATTTTTCTTTGCTACATTTACTCGATAAACCGCAAATATAATTAATATAAGCGACAGTGTAATACAAATTAAATATCTGACTTGATGCTTTTTCATTTTTTTCCCATTCATATTCGTATTTTTTTGTAGTTTGTCATGTTTCCTTAAGATATATTATAAAACTAACATTCTCATTGTTTCTTGTGTTCAACCGTCTGGATAATCCGATATCTTCCCAATAGGACTTTCTGTATAGTTGAACTGCTGCATCCGTATTTCTTTGCCAACACATGATATGGGGTCTGCGGATTTATTCTCTTCTTTCCATTCTTATCGTATAACACATATGGAACATTTCTTTCCCGGATAATCTGCTCACAGTCTTTTTTTGTAAGGACCTGTCTTCCATTATTCAATTCACCACTCCGGTTTAATTCGCCACGATCCTTAACAATCAGATTATCGTAGGAGTAATTTCCAGGTGATTTCCATGACAAAATCTTTTTTCGAGCAGAACATTCATTGAATGCTTCATACATAATAGTTGAAATTAATCGAATATGCCTTTTCCCATCGATATAAATTACTACCTTTCCATCTTTTGACGGCCGAAGTTCTTTGCCAAGAGCATTAAATATCCGTCCGTCACAGTATACAATATTGCCGTAATAGTATTTCTTTTCTACCTTATTATCCATATAGTATCCCCTTTTCTGTTTCTTACATATTAATAAATTGTCCAGATGCCCTCATTAGAAAATATCTAAGTGCCGATATGCGCACACCTTTTTCCCTGTTCAAAATAGCATCTTTCATTGCTTGTCTGCTACCGCAAAAATCCACTTCAAGTTTTCCTCTTGATACTGCCACATATGGTATATTGTAATATAACATACCTCTGTGAAATGGCATCAAGGTAAATACACATGCCTTTGCTTCACTTCCCTGTGATTTGTGAACGCTTGTGGCATATGCATGCACAAGCAGATCCAAATCGTCTTTTTCGTAACAGATTTCTTTTTTGTTCATATTTACATATATCTGCGGGCTTTCTTCATTGAAGATAATTTTTGTAATGAAACCCACATCGCCATTAGATGCATCTTCGGTGTTTACATGTATTTGCATCACATAGTCACCTTCACGAAAAACAAAGCCTTTGTGTTTAACCTCGATCTTATTGGATGCAGGTGGATTAAACTTTTCCTGTAATAAAGCATTCATATCATTTATTCCCGCTGTATGCTCCCAATAGGGGCAGAGACACATGACATTTCCTAGTCCATATTTTTGAGTAAGTGCCACCACTCGTTCTACCATCATATTTCTAACATCTTCCATGGAATTGCAGTCAAATATCTTATAATCATTGCTTTCCTTAAGTTCCGGATCTGTATCTTTGATCCTCTTTGCGTTTGCATAAATCTGAGTATCTTTTCCGGTCCGGTATATTTTTTTTAGATTGGACACCGGAAATGCGCCACTTTTAATGACATCTCTGAGTACCGAGCCTGGACCAATGGATGGAAGCTGATCTGTATCTCCGACAAGAACCATTCTGCAGTTTTTTGCAACTGCATGAAACAACATATATGCCACATGAATATCTACCATGGAAAACTCATCTACAATGATCAATGCATCATTAAACAAAACCTCGTTTTCATCAATTTTTGCGTCTCTTGTAAGATGCAAATAGGAATGAATTGTATGTGCATTGCATCCTGTTGATTCTGTAATTCTTCGGGCCGCTCTCCCAGTAGGAGCAAGAAAAATTATTTCCATATCTGGGAATAATTCTTTATGTACTTTTTGTATATAATTTATGTCTGTTGTTTTGCCGGTTCCAGGTCCACCATCGATTACGGTCAATGGATAAGTCAGTGATGTTAGAATTGCATTTTTTTGGTCCTTTCCAAGATTTATTCTGTCTGTACATGCAATGTAATCAAGCAGCTTTTCAGCTTCCTTTGTGTCAGCCGGTTCACAGCTGATGCTACACATTAATTCAGCCAGTTCTTCCTCTTTTCGGTACATGGTTTGAGTAAAGACATATTGCCCTTCCATTTCTGGTAACCGAAGAATTTTAAGATCTCCTGAATGAACCAGACCACAGACATCATTGTTTATTTCTTCTTTTGTATATCCATCAATTTTTAACAAATCATAAAGATCATATCCAAATTTTTGCAATTCCATTCCAGTATCACCATAGGATTCTTTGTTTTTTAATACATGGAAACATGCATATTTAAAACGGAGTGGACTTTTAAGAGGAAATTTAAGAGCTTTTGCTACTCTATCAGCATCAAGAAATGTAAGTCCCTTTTGCATGCATAAAATATATGGATTTTCTGTTAATTTTGACATTGCAAATGATTTATACTGTTGATAAAGTCGCACTCCATATTTTTGAGAAATTCCAAAGCTTAAGAGATATGATACTATTTCACGGGACGCTTTTGATTCTTCATAGGACTCTTTTATATCCTTCAATTTTCTTTCTGTAATACCTTTAACTCTTAATAATCTTTCCGGATACTTTTCAAGCACCTCCATGGTATTTTCTCCGAACAGATGGTAAATTGCTTCTGCCCTTTTAGGACCAATCCCTTTTAAAATACCACAAGACAAGTAAGCCATGATACTGTCCTTGCTATCCGTTATATGTTCCTTATAAGATGTCACAATAAACTGATAACCATATGTTTTATCCTTTTCATAATAACCGGATAATGCATATAAAAGGTGTTCATTATCTGGTAGAATTGCTCCTTTACATGCCACTTTGCCGCGTTTAGTTTTAAATACAGATACGGAATACGTTTCTGAGCGATATCTGTTAAACAAGAATCTTCCATATATAAGAGTAGTATCCATGGAAACAGGTGCATATCCTTCTCCAAGTGCTGATGTGTGTATCCGCGTTTCCCGGAGAAATGCATCTGCTTCTGCTTCCTCATCATCTTTAAAACTTTTGTAAACCGCATTATGACCTAAAACGAGGGATTTACATTCCGTCCAGTTTATTAACACTTTATTTACTTCTTTTCCGTCTACCGCCTTTACTGCATAGATCACGTAAACCACTCCTTTCTATGTAAGTATATCATATATATACTATTTTGTAAATCCAAACAAAAACACATGCTTTTTTTACGAAAGAAACAAAAACCTCCGAGCATACTACTCGAAGGTTTTAGACAAAAATTTTAAATTATAATACTTCTCCGTTAAAATATTGCAACAATGTAAACAATAGAAGGAAAAACACAATTCGTATCATTTTTCGAATGGGCCAGTACCACCACGTCCGGCCAAGGAATCCTTTTATAATCCACCATCCCATCCGGGTTCCCTTGCGGAGATTACATCTTCTGCAGGCCGGCACGAGATTTTTTAAATCATTGGATCCACGTATTCCAAACAATGCCGCCCTTCTGCGTACTGCCGGGTACTCTTCCATACAATGTACAGGGAAAATATGGTCTATTGTGATCTTCTCCCTTGCCAGTTTTCTTCCGCAGTACGCGCACCGGTATCTCCCGGATACTGTTTTATTTTTTGCAAAAAATTCATTCCGGTAATTCCTGCTCCTGGTGTACTGGGTTGGAACCGCGTCA
>ERZ1108170.658-NODE-658-length-26892-cov-58.369713_pt1 | contig 26892 bp, 15 predicted proteins | sample MGYA00403705_ERZ1108170 | MGnify/ENA primary metagenome ERZ1108170 (study PRJEB35170, sample SAMEA104062422) | human gut metagenome | biome: human gut; feature: human-associated habitat; material: faeces | place: Denmark | collected 2012-06-15 ...
ACTTGCGCCGATGGTACTGCAATGCAATGCGGGAGAGTAGGTAGCCGCCTCCTTTCAATTTCAGAAGCCTCGATTACGAAAGTAGTCGGGGCTTTTCTGTTTTCCTAAAGTTCTGCTTTCTTATCGCCCAGCTTTTTCCCACAGATAGATGGGCACAGCTCCTTTTACCTTTTTACCTTTAAATCCCTTTTACCTTTATATATTTTTCTGTATTCTCATAGTCTACACTATCATTTTCTCTCAAAAATGATGGTGAATCTTCTTTAGTGATCTTTATGTATAAAATGTTAATGAATTGTAGGGTTTACATTTATAAAATCAGCAAAATAACGTACTAAAATGTTTCTTTCCACCAAAAAAATACATTTTATTCCCCCCCCATTCATTTTTTTTTCTTACTTTTGCCCCCAGAAAATACGAACTATCATGTAAACGGTTAATTTATATAATTACCTATTTATATAGTAAGAACGAAAAAAATAGAATAAACTAAACTCTTTTAATAGATGGTGAAACGATTGATTTTAGCTACAGTGTTACTCTTATTTGTATCGCTAGCTAATTATGCGCAAAACACGGGAGTCAAGTCCAACCTCTTATATTGGGCTACAACAACTCCTAATCTCGGTATCGAGACTGCCTTAGGCAAGAAGCATACCGCTCAGGTATTCTTTGGCTTCAATCCTTGGAAACAGTCCGGTGGCGACCAGTCAAGCCTTCGTCATTGGCTTTTGCAACCAGAATACCGTTACTGGTTCTGTCAGAGCTTCAATGGCTGGTTCTTGGGTGTTCATGCCATGGGCGGACAGTTTAATGCAGGAGGAGTGAAGTTACCCCTTGGCATTTTCAAATCACTACGCGACCATCGCTATGAAGGATGGTATGTAGGTGGTGGTGTGACCGCTGGTTATCAATGGCCTCTTTCCAAGCACTGGAACCTGGAAACCTCTGTAGGTTTCGGATATGATTATATCCAGTACGACAAGTTCAAGTGTGGTGCCTGTGGCGAGAAGGAGAAGTCATCTCATGACAACTACGTGGGTCCTACCAAGGCAGCCATTTCTCTTATTTATATGTTGTAACTCATTAAACATAATCTATGAGTATGAAAGATTTTAAGAACTACATATTATTATTCAGCTCTCTTTTGATGGCTATGCCTCTTGCAGCCCAGGATTGCAAGAGTCTCAAGTTGGCTGCCGATAAGATTCAGATATCTAATGTACAGATGTCTCATCACAATGACCTGGTTACGGTTGCGATGGATCTGAATCTCGATTCCCTGGATCTCCCTACCAACAACCAGTTTGTCTATACTCCGATGATCAAGCATAAAGGTGAGCTGCTCAAGATGCCGGAGATTGTTATCAACGGCAGAAGACAGCAGATTATGTATGACCGTGGAGTAGGGAAGAAACAGTTGCAGCTTTCACCTCAGGCTTTGGTGGTGAAGCGAGACAACAAGAAGCAGCAGACCGTGAAGTATCTTGCCTCCGTTCCTCTCTCTTCTAAGGAAAGAAACTACGATTTGGATATTCATGAAGACCTCTGCGGTTGTGGTGATCTGCAGGATGGCAATGATTTCACGGTTTCTCGCCGTCGCCAGCCGGTAGCTTCTTTCGTCCGTCCGGAGGTAGAGGCTATCAAGGTCCGTCATCTGGATAAGCGCGCTTATATCGATTTCCCGGTAGACCGTATAGAGCTGCATCCTGATTACCGCCGTAATCCGGAACAGTTGGATAGCATTATCCGCACCATCAATGCATTGAAGGAAGACAGGAACCTCGAAGTGAGCGGCATCAACATTCATGGTTATGCATCACCTGAGAGTCCTTACACCCATAATGATTATCTGGCAAAGAACCGTGCCAAGACGCTGACCGAATATGTGCGCCGGATGGTGAAGTTGCCAAACAATCTCTTCACGGTTTCTTCTACTCCGGAGGATTGGGATGGACTGATAGCTTATATTAAAGGTAGCAACCTGGAGCATAAGGATGCCATTCTGGCGATTATTGCAGACAAGAGTCTGAATCCGGATGCCCGCGAGTTGAAGATTAAGAAGCAGTATCCTTCAGAGTATCGCTTTATGCTCGACACCTGGTATCCAGCCCTCCGCCATTCCGACTACCACATTACTTATAAGGTGAAACCTTTCGATGTGGAAGAGGCAAAGGAGATTATCAAGACCAAGCCACAGCAGTTGAGCCAGGAAGAGATGTTCATGGTAGCCCAGAGTTACGAGCCAGGCAGCAAGGAGTTTAATGAAGTGATGGAGATAGCTGTCCGCATGTTCCCAGAGAATGAGACAGCGAATCTGAATGCAGCCACAACCCGCTTGAATGCCGGTGATGCAGATGGTGCGAAACAATATCTCGACAAGGCAGGAACCAGTGCCGATGCCCAGAATGCCCGAGGGGTCTATGAGATGCTGAAGGGCAACGAGAAGCAAGCTCGTTATTATCTGGAGCAGGCAGCCAAGGCAGGTGTTGCTTCTGCAAAAGAAAATTTACAGAATCTATAAAGTTATACATACTGTCTGTTTAGGACAATATAGCTATTCCTTAGAGCCAGGGTACTGCCCTGGCATGGGACAGTCTCCTGAACCAGGCATATCTTTTCTAAGTACAAATATAGAAAGAAACTCAAATATAACGTATTAGATGAATTGTAAACCAAATATATAAAAATGTAATATAATTAGATTTTTAAGAACGTTTATAAGTAAAGAAATAATTATTAATAACAACTATAATAACTTACAAGATGAAGAAAACTTTATTATTTTCCGTTGCATTGGCGGGGCTGATGCTCGGTTCTTGTTCAAGTAGTGATGATTTGAATGGTGGTGGTAACAACACAGGTTCTAATCAGAGTGGTGATGGCTATGTAGCATTCAACATCAATTTGCCTACTCAGTCAGGTTCTAGCTCTCGTGCTGGTGGTTCAGAAAATGATCAGTTTAAAGATGGTCTGGCATCTGAGTATGATGTAAAGAACGCGACACTTTTACTTTTTGATGGAAGTGATGAGAGCACTGCTACCTTTGTTAGGGGTTACGCATTGAATACTTCACCTTGGACACAAAAAGGTCCAGATGCTAATGTTACCAAAACTTCAGCTACCATTGTACAGAAAGTTGATGCCCCTTCAAAAAATTATTTAGCTCTTGTCGTTTTGAATCATAATAACGTATTCTCTCTTGATACTGATGGTAAGATTACAGTTGACGGTACGGATCTCGCTGGTTTAACTCTTAGCAAGTTCATGGAAAAAACTAATGCAACAACAGGCAAGTCCTTAACTGAATCAGGTTTCTATATGGCTAATGCGCCTTTGGCAAATAAGATTGGTGGTTCTACATCCCCAACCGGTGCAACCATCAATACTTTAGTAAGTCTTGATGGTAAGATTAAGCCTACAGAGGCTGAAGCCAGCGCAGCTCCTGCTGATATTTATGTTGAGCGTGGTGTTGCTAAGGTTACTATGGCGGCACCTAAAGTATCAGAAGTAACAGGATCTTACACAAATGAAACTCACCCTACTAAGGTTCCGTTTAAGGTTACATCATGGGCCTTGGATAATACCAATAAGAGTACCTATTTGGTACGCTCTACTGATGGTTTCAGCACTTGGTTAGATTTAGCTACAAAAGAAACCAGCGTTGCTAATCCGTATCGCTTTGTAGGTTCTACTGCAGTTGCTCCAGGTTTCTATCGTACTTATTTTGCAAAAGATCCTAATTTTGATACTGCAGGAAATACTGGGGTAACTTTCAATAAGGCTGCAGATACAGATTACAGCACAAACTTTGGTGATGACAACCCTAAGTATTGTTTTGAAAATACATTTGATGTAGAGAATCAAAATGATAATAAGACTACTCGTGTCTTGATTAAGGCTCAATTGAATAGTGGTAATACTTTCTATGTACTCAATGGTAATCAGAATACCATCTATAAAGAAGAGGATGTTATTAAGGAGATTAAGAATCAGTTCTTGACAGAGTATGACCAGTGGCTCAAAGATAATGTTGCAACTCCTGCTAAAGTAGGTGAAACTAATGTAAATGTTACTATTTCTACCGCAGTCGGAAAAAATGCCGGAAAAGTTACAATTACTAATATAGAATTAACAGGTGTTACATTAAAAACTGGTTCTACTCCTCTTGTAGCTTCTGATGTTGTGAACAATGTAACTGCAAGACTTGGTACTATTGATAAGTATAACAATGGTGAATCATATTACTTCGTTCGCATCAAGCACTTTGGTGATGATTTGACTCCATGGGCTAACGGAAAACTTGGTGTTGGTACACAAGTTTATCCAGCTCCAGATGCCGAGGCAAATTGGTTAGGTCGTTATGGTGTTCTCCGTAACAACTGGTATGATATTGCAGTAGAAGGTGTAAAGGGCTTGGGTTCAGCTGAAGTACCAGACGTAACAACTACAACTGATGATGAACTTGAGTCTTACATTGCAGTACGTATCAACGTCCTCTCTTGGGCTAAGCGTACACAGAATGCTACTTTGCACTAAGATGTAAGTATGATAAAAGATAAATATAGAAAATAATAATTGATTAGCGATATGATAGCGCAGAAGATAAATAAATGGTTAAAGGGTGTCATGGCAGCTGCCATGACCCTGACCGTCGCGACCTCATGCCACGATATGTGGCACCAGGATTACAGCGACTGCCCTAATGGTGTATATGTGAAGTTTAAGTATGATTATAACCTCCAGCGTGCCGACATGTTCAACGACCATGTTGGACAGGTAACGCTGTATGTATTCGACGAGAACGGAAACTATATAACCCAACAGACCGAGACGAATTCTGCGCTATCATCGCCTCTCAAAGACCCAAATTATGTGATGCACGTCGAGAACCTGAAGCCAAGTAAATATCAGTTCCTTGCCCTTGCCGGACAGAATGCATACGCCGACCAGTTAACTTCAGGCCGCGCCAAGTTCGTTCGTACCGCTCCATCGGCTACAGGAGATAAGATGCAGACACTGGAAGTGAATCTCGACCATGAAAATAGGGGAGAGTATGATGAGGTTGTCAACAACAGCCTTCCTCTCGATACCCTCTGGCATGGTAAACTGCTGGAGGCAGTAGAGGTATCATCCTCAAAACCTTCTTATGCAACCATCCCTCTGGTGCGTGATACCAAGAAGATCAATGTGGCGCTTCGTGACCTTGACTCTCCACAGGATATGGATGTCAACGACTACACGATGACCATCGAAGACCATAATGCCCGCATCCTTTGGGACAATTCTCTCGATGAGAGCCGTAAACTCATTTATACCCCTCATGCCACATGGAATACAGTAGATGAGGACGAGCAGGGCAAGATAGCCCATGCTGACTTTATGACTTCCCGCATTCTGAAGCACGAAGATTACAACCTGGATGGCCGACTCCTGATTAAGAGTAAGGAGACCGGAAATACGGTAGTCAATGTAGACCTGCCAGACCTCTTGAGTCGTCTTCGCACAAGCGAGGAGTACAGTTACAGTGCACAGGAATTTCTAGACCGTGCCTACGATTACAAACTTCAGTTCTTTATCCAGGGTGGCAAGCTCAAGTATTGCTACATTACCATCAGCGTGAATGTGCTGAGTTGGAGCAAGCGCATCCAGTTCGAAGAACTCCATTAACATGTCCTACCCGGCTTTCAGCAAGCCGATATAAAAAGAAAGTGTATGTTTAAAATGAAAACTATAACCCTCTCATTGCTAGCCCTTTTGCTGGTTATGTCGTTTGCATCCTGTGCAAGTGACACTACTAGTGATTTGCCTCTGCCAAGCAAAGATATGAAGGCATATCTGCAGGTAAAGGTAACGGTGGAAGGTAGTGGAGATACACGAGCGAGTAGGGCAACATCAGGACCTCAAGGAGGTGAAGAAGGAGATGGAAGAGAACCAGGAATCAATCATGAAAATGATGTCAATTCTCTTGCAGTCTTACTATATGAATCTGATAAAGATGACCTGTCGGATGATAATGCTATAATAGATTATGTATATACATTCACCAATTTAAATAAGGTTACAACTTCTTCCGGCAGCGATGCAACTTATACTACCGTTCCAAGAGAAATAGATCCTATCATTGTTGGCAAAGACTATCATGTTTTGGTTATCGCCAATGCTGGTGACATGACTTCCAAATGTAAAGGAAAGAAGATAAGCGAAATCAGAGATATGCAAATGGATAAGGTTTGCACCCGCAATGATGTTATCGCCAATTTCTCAGATTTCGTTATGTCATCAAAGAAAGATGCAAAGATTGATTTCTCTGGAACATCTGGTAGTGGAACAGAAACAAATCCCTATCTGGTAGATGTAGACATCGAGCGTCTGGCTGCCCGTATCGATATCATTCCAACTGCTACTTTTGATGGTACAAGTCAAGGTTATTATTATAACGTAATGGATGGTACGAATGTAATAGGTGGCTTTAAGCTCGAATCTGTTACTCCTACCAAGGTTATGACATCAGGAGAATACCTGATAAAGCGAGTATCTTCAGATGTAGCTGTATCTTCTGTTACTTATTTCGGATTAGAAGCCAAAGATGCAGACAATAAAGCAACTAATTATGTGGTTTGCCCTTGGACAAAGGATCGTGCAGGTCTTACTCTCGCAAAAGCCGAAGGTCCTGCATCTCTATATAATGTACAGGAGGTTGCTTCTACTAAATCTTACATCCTCGATTATGTGATGGAGAATACAACCACCAATAACACCGAGGCTAATTCTACTGGCCTTATCTTTAAAGGCAAGTATTATGAAGAAACAGAATGGGATGCAACCATGAAACAGCCTAAAGCTGGTTCTATAGGAAAAGATAAGGAATATACCTATACGCTCCGTCATAGCGACCCTTCAGGAAGTGGAACCACCGCTGACCCGATGCATTTTGGTGTTGTTCGCAACAATATCTATCAGGTAAAGGTAGATGGTGTTGAAGGAAAGTCTAAAGGTATCAAGTTGACCATACATGTAGTCCCTTGGGCACATTACGACCATGGGGAAGTAATATATTAAACTCTAAGATTAATTTACAAAGTATAACTAAAATGAGAAAACATATAATGAAATATATGGCTTGCCTGGTGATGCTGCTTCTGACTTTTGCAGCATGTTCGCCAGATAGTGATGCTTCTGATCCGGGAAGTATCACCAACAAGACATATACTCTCCATTTTAATCTGTCTCCAGTGTCAGGAAGTTCTGCTTCTTCCCGTGCAGAAACCAATACTGCAGGAAGCCCCAATACATGGGAGGACGGTTCTAAAGAAGAGAACATGAAGAGTTGGACAGTTGTCTTTGTAAAGTCGTCTGATGGAACGGTAGCGAAAGTAGTTAAGCAGCCATCCGTAGCAGCAGGCAAAGATAAGAAAGATGTTGTAACAGTTACCGGTTTGGAAGCAGGAACCACTTATACGGTCTATTCTTTTGCCAATATATCAGATGCTGATCTCGGTACGATTACGGAGGGTTCTCGTTCTCCTGACTTCGATTCCAAATCATTTGCTGTCAATGGTAATGATTGGAATATTGCGAATGGTATTCCTATGAGTAATAAACAGGAGGTAACTATCAAGTCTGACGGCCAACCGGATGTCAAGGATTTATATGTAGTAAGAATACTATCCAAGATTACGCTCAAGTTCCGCAACATGACAGGTCAAGATATTACTGTAAATAATGTGAGTATCAGTGATATTACAAGCAATCCTGCTACAGGAACAGAAAATGTCAAGTTGCTTCCGGCAAAGCCAGTTTCATCTGCGAATGTTCCCCAAGCGCCAAATTTGGTAGAAAATGCTAAAAGAGATGATTTTACACATGCGATTGGTTTGACAGTAACCAAGGACGCAACCGATTATGATACAGATAACAGCTCGGTTTCTTTCTATGTCAACGAGAGTCGAGCAGGCAATGCTTATCCTTACTTTGTAGTAACACTCGAAACGAACGTTGGTTCACAGAGATACTTCATGTATACCGACTGGAATCAGATAGCCCGCAATGACCATCATGTCTTAAAGTTGGCACTGAGTGATTATAAGCTTCGACTCAAGGTAGAGGACTTTGGATCTATCGGTTCGGCTCCGTCATTGAAAGATGACGGAAAACAGCTCAATCTCACTTTCCATGATTTAGAGGAGTTCCATATCATTCCTTCTGTTACGAAGTATAGTGATGAATCATCTGTCTCTTTCACTAATCTCGAATGGAAGAAACTTTCAGAATCGGAGGTTGGAGCCGAGTCAAAAGCCTTCAGTACCCCGCCATATATAGTAACTGATAAAAATAGAATAGAGGCTGCAACATTAGGTGAGTTAGGCAAGAAGATAGGTCCTATCATCTATCAGCTTTCAGTAAAAGTTAATGATGCCACAGATTCACCAACGCTGGTATATCGGGTAGCTATCTCTCAGGATTTAACCTGGTACTCAGCAAGGCGCCATAACGGTGCATTTTGGATATGTAAACAATAATACTTATATTAAAAAACATTGAAGCTTATGTTTAAGTCTAAGATTTTTAATAGTGTAATGAGATATATGTTGGTAGCAATGCTTGCATTGCTGCCAAATGCTATATGGGGAGCTATACCTGAACAGACTTTTATGAGTTTGGCTAGTGGTAATTCTGCTACAATTTCTGGTTTTGACCAATATTTGACTATGAACGATTACTCTGCTTGGTATGTATACGATGCAGATGGTGGCTTAGTGGATATATCCTCATGGAATGCTTCTGATACTTATCATTTTACTTCTTTTACCAAAGAAAAGAATTATTGGAAAGCAGGTAAGCCTCAAGGTGTAGAATCTTGGCGTAGTGTTAAGATAACTACTGCTGGTGAAGATATTTCCAAATACACATTAGTTCTTTTAGTATCTTCTAGCGATGCGTTTTTTAACGCACCTTCTGAAACAACTGCAGAAAAGAAAATCACTTTTAAGTTGGTGTCACAGAATGATATTCCTTTGCTGAAAGATTATACAGGTGCAAACAAAATGTCTGTAACAGATTTTGTGGCAGATGGTAGTACATCTTATTCTTTTGATCTAGCTTCTTCTTTAGAGTCTCTATTATCTTTATCTTCTACTTCTGATGGAAGTTCGTTTGATACGAGTTCTAAGAAGATTTATTTGCGTATCAACTTGCGCAATAAAACAACCAATGCTACTCTGAAAGCTAGTGAATATAAAATAGAGAAATCTAACGAATGGGGTGGCTATAATGAAGTTAATAATACAACATTAAGTAATAATAGCTGTAAGAATGATAAAGGAACTTTTTATTATTCTGATCAGCTGACTTCTGCTAATAAAAAACATTTTGGATATAAAATTACATTACAGAATGCTGAAGATGTGATGTCTAACTATGCGATAGACGTCTATCTTTCTGATGAAGCTGCAGATGTTAGTAATAATACTCTTCTCCAAGAGCCAACTCTTAAGGCGAAGATTACTTATAATTTGATGCCTCAATCAGAGAAGGATAAGTTGACTTTTGATGCAACCGATGATTCTTCATTGGATGCTTCTAAGGTTTTCAACTTCCGTCAGGTATTCACTTCGAAGACAGCAAAGGTACAACTGCTTACTGAAGAAAATAAGCAGCGACTTTGTAAAGCTCTTGGGATTGCTGATTTGAGTAAAGTAACTGACCTCTATGTACGATGGATGATTACGGACAAGAGCGGTAATGCTATACCTGGCATTACAACATCAGGCTTGACTCTTCGTAAAGATAAGACAACAGAAAAAGAAATATATTACACATGGTTCTCTGAGAATGCAGCCAGCACATTGTCTGCAGCGTTAAATCCTACCTTCACTTTCCCTACCACAATGTCATGGGATGATTTGAAGGTATCTTGTGTCGTATCCAATACTAAACTGATAGAAGATACGAATGTAAAGTATGGTGTCATGATTAAGGAACCTGATGCGTTCAACATCAAGTTTAACGTCAACTTGGAGGAAGCTCCACTCCTTAATGATTTGGATGCTGCGTATTCCGCTAATTTAAAGACAAAACTTCTTTATCTTAAGGAGACAACGATAAAGAATAAACAACTTGTCATTACCGATATTGCTTCACAAATAAAGGATTTTAGTCTCTATGCGAAGGATGCTAGTGGTAATTACGAAGTATCAGCTACTAAGCCAATATACTATCGTGTAAGTATTATTGATAAAACAACGAACAAGCCAATTAGTTCTATAACTTATTATACAGTGTCTGAAACTGGAGGTATTGGTGGTATATTTAATTCATCTAACTTCCAAGGGAATGATAAATACAATAATTCAAAAGGATTATTCTATTATTCAAAAGATAAGACTTCTGTTCCTGAGTCAGATTTATATATTGCGTTTAGATATGCTAATGAAACTGATTTTCTGAATAGTCGTATAGAAGTATATTTTTCAGATGAAGCCCCAGTGCTTGACAATAATCTTGTTGTCACAGAACCAACAATTAAAGGTAAGTTGGTTTATGATATCAAGAAAGCAACAGATGCTCCTTTCAAACACTACAAGGGGTATGCCAATGCAGATGGAGATTATGAAGTAATTGATGCTTCGAAAAATCAGTTGCGTCAGAAGGTATCCACATGGGAGTATACCTATGTTGTTGATAATACAGACCATAAGTCTGTGTCTCTTATGTTGCCTATACAGAAGTTCGAATCCTCTGGTGACCAATTGGAGCCTTTAGGTTATTTCAGATGGTATAATTATGATACAGATAATGCATCAGCAAACTTATCTGTAGAAGGAACTTCATCTTTATTGAATTCTGTAAAAGATGCAGATAATGTAGATAAGGGATTGGTGGCTTTCAATTTGATGCAGCATGCTACGCAGTCAACTGTTGGTGTAAAGTATACTCGTCCTAGTGAACCGGATTGGAAGGGTGAAACTATTGCTTGTGACGTAAGCCGCTATATTGATGGAATAGATGCTACTGGAACCTATATGGAACATGAACCAACCTTATCCATCAGATACATTTTCCATATAATTCCGTCTACTCAAATGGCAGACATTCTCAAGGAAGATCTTATAAATGAAAGCAAGGACCTTACCTATGAGGATAATAAGAATGTTACGGTAGGATTTAAGGATGATAATTCTAAGATGACTTTGCGATTGGACTTTGTAGATCCTACTATGTATTATTTCTATCCAGTTACCAATACTAAAAAACATGTATATTATCCTTCCGGTTCAACTGAAACAGAGACAAATGCAATTATTGCTCAACGTAAGATTACGGATACGGACTTTTCATCTGATATCAAGAAGGCTGCCAAGATAGAATGGCGAGCTTATAATGGTACCAGAGACAAGATGTGTATTCTTGGACCAGGTAACGTTTCTGGATTCCCACGTTTCTTTGATTTGAGCATAAGTTGTCTGAATAGTGCAACTTGGACTGATTTGGATGGTACTACTGTTACCAAACCAACCTTTAATCCTGGTGATCACTTTTACGTAGTGGCTTATGTAAAAGATGAGACAGATGCATATAGTAGTCCGATGGCTAATTTCAGTATTCGATACTTCAGATATTATCCGAAGACTTTTGAAGAAATGGGGACAGAAGATGTGACTCGCCAAATATCATATCTTGATGAGAACTATAACAATATAGCTATTGTCTCTTTCGATAATGATAGTCCTGAACTGACTTTGTCTGCGCCAACTGATCCAAATGATAATCAAAGTAAGAATCCGTCATTATGGAACAGGCGCAGTTATGGTTTTGTTTATAAGGATTTGATAGATAAAAGTGCAAATAAGAATGACTACACTAATGTATATTATAATACCAAACATTCTCCTCAGCATGGTGAATATGGTATTTATAAGACGGCCAATATAAAAAATGTCTCTGGTGCTGGAAATACTGGTACAGATGGTTACATGTGGTATTCGGAGAAAGAACTGCATGATAGAACTTACGAGGCAACAGGTAAATCTCAGTCGGGTTCATTCCTTTATGTAGATGCTTCTGATGAAAGCCGTACCATTGCTTCTGCTGAGTTTACTGCAAGTCTTTGTACTGGTCAGCAGATGGCGTTTAGTGCCTGTATTGCAGATATGACCACCGCAAATGTCAAGCCTCAGATTATGTTTAAGTTGTTTGGTTTGGAGAAAGATGAGTTTGGCAACATAAAGAACAAGAAGTTGTTACATTCTTTCTCTTCCGGTGGATTTGGCACAAACCGTCTTAATTCTGAAGAGGCAAAATGGTATCAGGTATATGGCAAGATTACGATTCAGCAAGATGAACAAGTAGAAAAGTATTCTGACTTTCGTATCGAAATAGATAACTATAGTAAGGGTACTCTAGGTGCTGACTATGCCGTTGATGATATCCGTATATATTTAAAGCCAGCTAAGGTTGAAATCTATCAGGACCGACCAGCCTGCGGTGAAACGGGTACAGGTAGTATCAAGTTGAAAATTCGTGCCATTCACGAAACTTTGAATGCTATACTTAACCATAAGGATACGAAGATTCATTACCGTTTAGTGAACGAAGATGGTTCCCCTGTAACAGGAGAAGGTCTTTACAACTATTGGTTAAAAGGACCTGGTGATGCTACAGCTAAAGAAATTAAGACAAATAAGAGCTATGCATCTGTTAATGTCTTTGATTCAGAGGAAACCTGTGCAAAGTATGAAATTGATGGTGTCAACATGATAGAAAAAGATACTGATGGTGAAACCTATATTATCTTGGCTAATCATCAGTTCGCACTCACCAGGGGTAAGAAGTATTATGTGTCAATCTGTGCTGATAGTAATCCTGATGCACCTGATGCAAATTGGGGTAAACCTTCTGATGTCTGTTCTATCTATAGTGCTATATTTGAGATGATTGGTCAGACACCAATGATTACTGATACTGATGGTAAAGTCATTACAGAGTATCGTGTGAATTGTACTGATTCTGACCCTAAGGTTAAACTTACAGGTAGTCTTACGACAATTAATCCTGTTACTGGCGAGAAGATTACGCTTACTGGTGTGCCATTCTTGTGGTATATTGATGACAGCAGTACACCTGTCGATGCAACACCATCAACAACCATTGAGATACCTGTTAGCAAAATAGGATATGGTGCTCATAAAATTTATATGAAACCAGAAACGGCTAAAACAAATACTGATGGGGAAATGGTATTTACTGTTGGTAGCGTAGAATATCTGATGTGTACGGAGAAGATTCCTGTGCCTCTGCGTATTGCTAAAGATGGTCCGCAGCTAAACTTCGGATTCAACGATGTGGATTATCCATTTAAAGATAATAGCTACGAAGCTTCATTGCGTATCGGATTGCCACAGATAAAGAAGTTATTGGAAAAAACTTCCCAGGGTTATCTCCAGGTACCATTGCATAGCGCAAGTTACAAGACTGGTGTTACGGATAAGACTTTGACGTTCATTGATGATAGCAAGACTGGTGCAGATAATACTTCTGCTGATGTTTATGTTGCAACAACTAATGACCCTCTATGGGATGCTTCTTTATTGAAGAACCCTGTTGCGACATTGAGTTCTAGTACTCTTGCTGAAGTCAAGTCTGACAAGCAGTATACCCTCAATCTCAAGTTCTCTGATGATGTCTTAAAGAACTTCCATGAGGGATATTACTACGATCTTCGATTCGTCTTCGAGCAGAAGACTGCAGCTACAGCTGGAACTACCAATTGCCCTGGCGAGTCTTATCTCAAGCTGAAGATTGTACCGGAGTTCATTACCTGGACTCCTACTGCGGATGGCGGTATGAATGCCAACTGGAATAATGATGATAACTGGCATCGCTCTTCATCTACAGAATTGTATGATGATAAGTATGATGATTATCAGGCTTATGGTAGTGCATCCGGTATTACAGCAAAGGTGGAGATTCCTACGCTGAACAGCTATGTGCCAATGAAGTTTACCAAGGTAACTATTGATAACTTGAAGGGATTGCCATTCCCTGACCTCGGCAATATCGTTTATCGTAGTACCAATAAGATTGCTACCAAGCTGACCAATGGTAAGGGTAATGAGGCTACGAAGTATATCCAGTATGACATCATGGCGTTCTGGAATGAGGCAGATGCCAATAAGGGATTGGAAGCAGGTAATCTGAAGTGCGAGAAGTTCTATGGCAATACCTGCCATCAGATTTACTTCAAGCCTCAGGGCGAGCTTCGCGACCAGTGCTATCTGGTATATGACAAGGCTTGGGTAGAAAAGGAGCTGGAGCCTAACAAGTGGTACACCATGGCTTCACCTCTGCAGTATATCTACGCCGGTGATATGTATGTGCCAGCAAAGGATGGCCGACAGGAAACCAAGGCGTTTACTGATATCACGTTTGATACTAATACGTATAGCCGAAGCAAGTATCCGGTTTATCAGAGAGCTTGGATGAAGAGTGATGTGAAGGAAATCACACCTAAGAGTGATTATCCTGCATCTCATTACCCAAGTGTAGCTGCTCCAGAAAATGTTGATATGAATCTCGGCTACTGGAGCCATGTATATAATAAGGTGGACGAGAGCTATGCCGCAGACGGAACCTTCGGTGGTTTCTCTATCAAGGCGGGTAATGCGCTCTTGCCGAAGAGACCTACAGATGGTACTCCATTGCCAAATGCGATTCTCCGTTTGCCAAAGGCTGATACCAGCTATCAGTACTTCGATTATGATGGATCAACAACTTCTGGTGGTAAATCAGTAACTGTTGGTAAGAACAATGGTCATGGCAAGCTCCTCGTTGCTTTCAGTAACGATGAGAAGCATCTCGCAGAGAAGACTCAGAGTTTAGAAACTGATAACAACAGCGGATTCTATCTCGTGGCAAATCCATATACCTGCTCTATCTCGATGGCTAAATTCTTCGAGGCTAATTCAGGTTTGCAGAAGGCAATTTGGATTGTAGAGAATGGCGAAGTGAAGGCGATTTCAAATACAGAATTGGATAAGAAAAACTACGCTATCCAGCCTACCCAGTCGTTCTTTGTTAAGAAGAATGCTGGCGCTGCTATTAGAGAAGTAAGATTCACTTCTACGATGTGTGTTGACCGCACCATTACTCCTGGCCTGCTGATGGCATCTGACTATGTAAAGAGCATTGAAGCAACGACAGAGAATTCAAACGGCCAGACTTCTAGGGCACGCATCGCCTTGCGTCCGGAGGCTTCTGCCGACTATGATGACCAGGAGGATGTGGATCTCTTGTATGATCAGAACCTGAAGGATGTTCCGCAGGTTTATACCGTTGCCGGAAACGAGGCGGTGGCTGTGAATGCTGTTCCTGAGTTGTCCTGGATTCCGCTCGGTATCGTGAGCCAGCAGGCTGAAGAGGTTTCACTTACCCTGAAGGGTGTGAACAAGCTCGATGCTCCGGTTTATCTCTACGATGCTGCATCGGCAAGCTTTACAGAACTTCATGAAGGCGAGGCTGTGAAGGTGAAGGCGGGTGACCACGGAAGATACTTCCTCACCCAGACCCGTACCTCAACCGGCATCGACCGCATGGAGGCTGAAGAGCAGAGCGCACCGGTGAAGGTTTACTCACCTGCTGCAGGCATGATCGTTGTTTCTGCCTTGGGTGGTGAGAAGCTCGACAGGGTTCAGGTATTTACATTGGATGGCAAGATGGTTCACAGTTATCAGTTGCCTGACAAGCAGAGAATGATTCTGCGAGTAACATCCGGAATTTACATTGTGAAGGCATCTACCCAGTCCTGTGCTCAGGCTAAGGGTCAGAAGATTGCCGTAAGATAGTATATTCTAGTTTTTTAATATCAATAGGGAATTATAAAGAACCCAAAAGGGGGAGCCAAAGCGTTGGCTTCCCCTTTTTTTAGCTTTATACTTTACTTGCGAAACTTTACAAGGGAGTTTCGCAAGTGGTTCTGTCACTCATTCATAATAAACAGCGGTTTTCTCCGTTTTTATTTATTATGAAGAAAGTAAGTTATCTTATATATTTATGGCTGGTTTGCTGCCTGGGACTGCAAGCACAGAGCCGCCGCGAAATGGGAGGCATCTATTATGCTTACCCCGTAACGGATGATGCCGGAACCGATTCTCCGGCTGTGAAGGCGCCTGCCGGTTTCTCACCTTATTATATCAGTCATTACGGGCGCCATGGCTCGCGATGGATGTCGAGGGATGAACGCTATCTCTGGATAGAAAAGCAGTTTGCTGATGACGGCAATCTTACTCCGCTCGGACTTCAGATTAAAGGTATCGTGAAGCGGATATGTGAGAATGCAAAGGGGAACGGCGGCAAGCTGACCCGACTGGGTGAACTGCAGCATCAGGCCATTGCCCGACGCATGTATGCCCATTATCCACAGATTTTTGCTGCCGGACACCAGGTTAAGGCACGCTCCAGCGTTTCCGACCGCTGTGCCAAGAGTATGCTCGCCTTTACTTCGCAGTTGCGGAGTCTACAGCCCCAGCTGCATCTGGATGTGAAGACCGATTCTGCCGATATGGCTTGGATAGCCTACGAATCTCCCGAACTGAAGACGCTGAAGAAACGCACCAGGGTGAAGGCCCAGGTTTCGCCACGCCGATTTCTGCAACAGCTATTCAAGAACACCGCAAAGATAAATGAACCCCTGAAACTGATGACCGAAATGTATGGACTCACCTCCTCCCTGCAGGATGTGGGCCTGAACTTTCCTGCCTATCCGCAGGAGATGGAAGACAGCCTGAATGCACTCTTTACAGATGCCGAATTCCATGCCATCTATGAAGCCAACAATCTCCGCATGAACATCACCAACGGCAGTATGGCTACCAATGAAGAGATTCCGGCACGAAGCGCCATCTCGCTCTGGCAGAACATCGAAACCGAAGCCGATGCCGCCTTGCGCTCTTCCCTGTCATCAGCCACCCTCCGTTTCGGTCATGATACAGCTCTCTACCGGCTTCTGTCTCTTCTTTTTGATGCCACCTTGCCTCCTGCCGGTGCCCGTGAAGACGCCGACCAGGTAGTACTCGGTGCAGAGACAGACAGGATGGACCGCGTGGTTCCGATGGGTGCCAACCTGCAGATGACATTCTACAAGAACCGGAAGGATAGCGTGGTGATGAAGTTCATGCTGAACGAAAGAGACATCATGCTTTCGCCTGTAGGTCAGGTGATTTACGGCACTCATTATTATTCCTGGAAAGAATGGAAACAGGAGATGCACCAGCGTATCCACCAGCTGGAACATGTGCGCCAGCTCTATGCCATCCAAACGATGGGAGGAGCGGGACAGGCAATTCCTGCCGTACTGGTTCCGAACGGCCAGAACTTCTGGACTCCCCAAACCCGGGATACCGAGCAGCCTTGTGTGGCTCCTTATAATGATAAGGATACGCAGTTGCAGGGATTCCGGTGCAGCCATTGGCCGGGAGGTGGCGAGAAACGGGATTACGGCTCTTTCACCCTAGCTGCCTTGGGAGGCAAACTCCGTCTGCAGCCCGCTCAGCGTGCCACCGCTTTCAGTCATCAGGACGAGGTATCGCATCCCCATTACTATAGTGTCCAGCTGAAGGATGAGCATCTGAAGGCAGAGATGACTGCCCTGAGCCATACCTCCATACTCCGTGTTACGCCCGATAAGGACGAGCTGGTTCATCTCGTTATCCAGCCCAATAATGATGACGGACAGGGAACCATCGAGATTGATACCGTGAACCATGTGGTTTATGCCTATAATCCGGCGCCTCATGTATATCAGGGATGGGGGAAACCGGATGATTTCGGGGGACATTTCGTGCTGGCTTATGATAAAGATGAGCTGATTGACTATGGTGTCTTTGATGAAGCACAGGCGGAAAGAAAGGGACTGATGATGACCTGCAAGCCGGGTATCGGAGTCTGGCTCACCTTCAGGGGCAAGACTGGAAAGGCGATGGAATGGATGTCGGCTACCTCCTTTACTTCGCGCAATCAGGCGGTGACCAATCTCAATGCCGAAAACTATATGTACGGTGGACTGGACTTCAACAGTATGATGGAGTATGCTGCCAACCTGTGGTGCGAACGTCTGCATACCATCGATGTGGAGAGCCAGGACACGGCGAAGGTGAACCGCTTTTATACCGCCCTGTACCGCAGTTCGTTTCTTCCCCATGAGTTGAGTGATGTCGGCGAACTGCAATATGGCGACTTTGCGATGTGGGATACCTACCGCGCACAGTTGCCTCTTTATCATCTTCTTACCCCGATGCTGTCGGGAGAGATGATGCAATCTCTGGTAAAGATGTATCAGGATGGTGTCTGGATGCCTGTCTTTCCAACAGCCAACTGCGGGCAGAGGGAGATGATGGGCGATGATGCCAGTATCGCGCTTGCCGATGCCTATGTCAAAGGCATCCGCAACTTTGATGCCGTGAAGGCTTACGAGGGAATGCGCATGAATGCCTTCTCTACTCCTTATCTTGCCAAGGATTACCGTTCCGGAAAGGGCCGCCGCTCCATCACTTCCTATATGACGAACGGTTATCTTCCGGTAGAGGAGGGGGCCGGTTCTGCTACCGCTTCTACCTCGCGCACCCTGGCGTATGCATACGATGACTTTGCCGTGGCGCAGATGGCAAAGCTGCTGCTTGATTCCTGCAAGGATGCTACGCTCCGCCAGCAATATCAGGATGATTATCAGGTACTGATGCGCCGTTCTGAGAATTGGCGCAACGTAATCAACCCGCTTTCGGGCTGGGCTGACGGAAGATATGAGAATGGAAAATGGGCGGAAGATAAAGATCTGTTTTCAGGTAAGAGTAATATCCTGGGAGGTTCTGCCTGTCAGGATACCTGGTCGGTTCCGCAGAATATCGCCGGTCTGTTTGAGGTGATTCATGACAGCAAGCCGATGGACAAGAAGGAGAAACTGATTGATAAAGAGGAGAAGAAGGAGAGAAAGGCGCATCCTCAAGTGGAGGTGCTGATGAGCAACGGTAAGGTGATTTCCCGATTAGACAGGATGTTTGATAGGGGATGGTATCAGCACAGTTATTCGCCTTGCCATCATCTGGCATATCTCTATACGGCAGCCGGTGCGCCGGAGAAGACGCAGGAAAGGGTGCATCAGATACTGGAAAATGACAGTTTTTCGGGTGAAGATGCAACAGGACAGCGTTCTGCCTGGCATATTTTCTCATCTTTAGGCTTCTATCCGGTATGTCCAGGCACACCTTTTTACTATATTGGTACGCCTTCTTTCGAGAAAGTTACGCTGAATCTGGAGAACGGAAAGCGCTTCGAAATCTCTGCACCAGCCAGTATATCAGGTAGTTATCGTGTAAAGTCATTAACTCTCAATGGCAAGCCGCTGCATGATTTCCGCCTTTCTCATCAGCAGATTTTGAATGGAGGAAAAATATTTTTTTCTCTATTTTAATGCCACTATTGCCACGCTTACGGTTAACCTATTGGTATATAATGATTTACGCGTGGCAATAACCACTGTTTTTATTGCCACCTAATGCCACCTATTGCCACGCCCTAGCAAGCAGCGCGCTGAAGCAGAACAATTCTGCCCACGCCCATGGATACTCATACCCACGTACACGGGTTTCCATACCCACGTACACGGGTACGGATGCCCAAAGCCTTGGGTAACCGTGCCCAAAACCTTGGGTAAAGATGCCCCACGTAGTTGGGCAAAGATGCCCAAAGGCTTGGGAAACTGTGGGCAAAGCGAGATGTTACTTTTCCTGTGTGGTCCGTTAGGCGTGCGTGTATTTAACCGATTGGTTTAATTTGTGATATTTTGAGAAAATATTCTTGTTTAAATAGAAGAGTTTCGGAGAAAAATAGTATCTTTGCAGCGGCTAGAAGTTGGAAAAGTGGCAGAAAATGCCCTAAAAAGGGTTGGAAAAGCTCCATTTCTAGTCTAAAATAGGTTGGAAAAGTTCCGTAAAACCTATAAAATATGGTTGAAAAAAGTAATATAGACATGCTTAACAGGAAGATATACAATTATTTACGCAATTTCTTCGAAACAGGGAAAAAAGCTCTTCTCGTTTCTGGTGCTCGCCAGGTGGGTAAGACTTTTGCAATCCGAAAAGTTGGAGAGGAATGCTTTGCAGATGTAGTGGAGTTCAATTTCCTCAATAATCCTAAGTATAGGGAGGCTTTTAAGTCTCCTTCTGATGCTAAGGAAATCCTCCTGCGCCTTTCTGCGTTGGCAGAGAAAAAACTTATTCCAGGCACAACTCTAATTTTCTTTGATGAGGTGCAGGAATGTCCGGAGATGGTCACTGCCATCAAATTCCTGGTAGAAGAAGGTAGCTATCGCTATGTAATGAGTGGATCGTTGCTAGGGGTAGAGTTAAAGGACATCCGTAGCGTACCTGTTGGCTATATGGCAGAGAAAGAGATGTTTCCTCTCGATTTTGAGGAATTTGCAGAGGCAGTAGGTATGAGTACTGGAGTAATGGCTCATGTCAAGGAGTGCTATGAGCAATGCAAGATGGTGGACGAGGTTGTGCATAATAAGCTGAATGATCTCATTCATCTTTATCTTATTGTAGGAGGAATGCCTGAGGCTGTCCAAAAGTATATTAATACGAATAATTTACAGATAGTGCGTGAGGCACAACGAGAAATCATGCACCTCTACGGAAAGGATATAGCCAAGTATGACCCGAAGAACAAGCTGTATATCAAAGATATATTCGACTTGATACCTTCAGAACTGAATGCCAAGAACAAGCGTTTTATTTTGAAGGCATTAAATGAAAAGGCAAAATTTGAGCGTTACAGAAATTCTTTCTTATGGCTAGCCGATGCAGGTGTGGCACTCCCTACTTATAATGTAGAAGAACCTCGCTTGCCTTTAAAACTTGGTGAACAGCGCAATTTGTTTAAGTTGTTCATGAGCGATGTAGGGTTGTTGGCAAGCCAGTATGCTGCCAATATAGCGATAGACTTACTTACGGGTAAGACAGAAATCAACAATGGAGCCATTTATGAGAATTTTGCTGCGCAAGAATTACGTGCCCATGGTTATAATCTTTATTATTTCAATAACAAGAAGCAGGGTGAGCTGGACTTTGTGATAGAAGATAGAGGTAAGGTCTTGCCGATAGAAATCAAGTCGGGCAAGGATTATAAACGTCATAATGCACTCTCTAATGTGATGAACAATGAGGAGTACGCTATTCCTCGTGCCATAGTTTTCTCTAATGGCAATGTTCAGGTTGTAGACAAGATTCTCTATTACCCTATCTATATGTTGATGTATCTTCAACCCGAAATGATAAAGAAACCTATATTCAGATTTGATCCAATATAGGCTTTTAAAACGTAAGGTAAACAAAATCTTTTTTGTACTTTTGCATCCGGAATAAATAATCATAGTAAGAGAGAATTAATCAATGGAACAAAACAACAAGAACCAAATGAATCAAACTGCAGAGAACCAGGCTCTCAGCCCGTCTCAGCAGCAGTACAAACCACACCCGCTCGTATCTGTACTCCCACTGGCTGTACTTATCGCTCTTATCGTCCTGGTTGTCAAACTCTTCCCAGATGATGCCCTGGCTGGTGCATCACAGGTAGCCCTCATGATAGCTACAGCCGTATGCGTAGCGCTCAGTATGACCATCTATAAGATGAAATGGAATATCTTCGAGGAGATGATCAAAAAGACTGTGGGCGATGCAGGAGTGTCTATCCTGATTCTGCTACTCATCGGTATGATGTCAGCCACCTGGATGATCAGTGGCGTTGTACCCACATTAATCTATTATGGTGTACAGATTATGTCACCTACCTTTTTCCTCCCCTGCGCATGCATCATCTCCAGCATCATCTCGGTGATGACAGGAACCTCATGGACCACCATTGCCACCATCGGTATTGCCCTGATGGGAATAGGTGATGCCCTGGGCATACCGGCACCCTATACGGCAGGAGCGATTATCTCGGGTGCCTATTTCGGTGACAAGCTCTCGCCTATGAGCGATACCACCGTACTGGCTTCGAGCATAGCCGGAGCTGATCTCTTCTCACATATCCGCTATATGCTCTACACCACCATACCGAGCATCCTGCTCTCACTGGTATTCTACCTCATCATCGGACTCTGCTATGATTCCAAGCCAGTAGATGTCAGCCAGTATCTTACCGGTCTGAGCCATGGTTTCAACATCTCCCTGCTTACGATGCTGGTTCCTGCGTTTACCGGATGGCTCATCTACCGCAAAACTCCATCTCTCATCACGCTTCTGCTTTCGGCCCTTTCAGCATGCATCTGTGCTCTCATTCTCCAGCCGGAAGTGCTTGTAAAGATAGCTGGCGAAAGCGGTATTACCGCCAAGAGTCTCTTTGAAGGAATCATGACTACCTGCTATACCCATACCCAGGTAGATTGCGGCATGGACAGCATCAATGATCTCGTAGCCACCCGTGGAATGGCGGGCATGCTCAATACCATCTGGCTTATTCTCTGTGCCATGTGCTTCGGTTCGTGCATGGTAGCCAGCGGAATGCTCCACGCCATCACCCACATCCTCCTGAAAAGCATCCACAGCACCGTATCACTCGTATGCAGCACGGTGACATCCGGCGTTCTACTCAATCTAGTCATGGGCGACCAGTTTCTGAGTATCATCATGAATGCATCTATCTACAAGGATGAATATGCCGAACGAGGATACAGGCCGGAACTCTTGAGCCGAAGTACGGAGGATAGTGCTACCGTTACGAGCGTACTGGTTCCTTGGACTGCCTGCGGAATGACACAGAGTACTGTTCTCGGCATTCCGACACTCGTTTATCTCCCGTTCTGTTTCTTCAACATCATCAGTCCGCTGATGAGCTGTTTGGTTGCCATCCTTGGGTTCGTACCTAAGCCACAGCCGAAAGAAGACCAAACACGGGTAACGGATGATGACAAAGATTCTATCGGGTAATTATGAGAAAAAACAAAAAGGCTAGCCCCATTGCTGGGACTAGCCTCCGTTTTAATTATTTTCTAATGCTTATGAAAGTCATCAAGAAAACTGTTTAGCACGTTATGAGTAATTATTTGACCTCAATGTGCTTAACGTCTTCCTTCTTCTCCTCCTTGGCTACCTTAGGAATCTCTATCTTCAAGACACCGTCACTGACCTCAGCAGAAATTTTCTCCTGATCGGCATCCTCTGGTAAAGCATAGCTCTGAGAGTAGTTGCTGTAAGAGAATTCACGACGCAAGTAATGCTCTTCCTTCTTTTCCTCCTTCTTCTCATCCTTGTTCTCGATAGATACATTCAAGTAACCATCCTTGTCGATGTTCATCTTGACCATATCCTTCTTCAAACCAGGAGCGGCAACCTCCATCGTGTAGGCTGTAGCGCTTTCCTTGACGTTAACTGCAGGAGCTGTAGCGTTCATGCGTGGCATCAAGTCTGTATCAAAGAAGTTATCATTAAACCAACTATTCAACCAATTTGAAACACTGTTATTTCTACGAGCTAACAACATAATGTAAAACCTCCTAATTGTATTTTTCTCGTCCTCTCTTCGCCTTCCGGCTCTGTCGGGATTTCTACTTGTTTATTGTATTTATCCTAATAATGATCGCTTCGGCTTTCGAGGTTCAAGGATTTCAAGAAACCCTCAAATGTCATTGCTTAGGGTTCTTACCGTTCCCCTTGCCCTCTTGGCTTCCGCTTTCATCCTGGGTAGAAGCAAGTTATGTGCCAGTCTCGGTTTGTATATCTAGAGTAATCCATTTTTGACAGGATTGGCATCAAAGGATAATTAATTTAAACTTTGCTGCCAAATTTATCCATTTTCATCCGTTTATTCTCTGCTCTCCTATCCGTGTTCTAAGGGTGATTATGATAAATAGAGAGATTATTCTCTTTCAGAATCATCCTGAGCAGTTCCTCATTAGCCAGATTATCGACTGCAGCATCTTTCACTTCAGAGAAATAGTCAAGCGTTGCGGAACATTCGCCAGTAATATCTACCCCTATCACTTTTTCATGGGCATAGATGATGCGAAGCACGGCTTGGAGCTGGAGAAGCGTCATGTCACCATTGCTCCAGTCGGTGATGGCATCCTGCTTTCTCAATACATCCTTGTCGATGGATATGTAAACCGGCTCATGTATGAGTTTGCCAGCCTTCGACGGCCAAGCCTGGTGATGATCAATCTCAGCCTGACTGTAGAACAACACCTTTTTTCTTAAGTGATCAGGCACCTGAGCAATCAACTCATCCGATGCTCCTACAATGATCATGTGTTTGACAAACGGGTTCTTCTCCAATACATCTCTCACCCAACCGCCACACGACACAACACCCTCCCATTCCGGTTGCTGCATATCCGGATGATGGTCGAAAACTATCAGGGAAAAAGGTTCATGGAGCCTGGATACCCAATATTCGGTAAGATAGTGGAAATCTCCGGAATCGATGAAATGAACAGCCTCGGCAGGAAAAGGAGCCAATCGGCGGTGCAGTTCCTCCCTACCCTCTTCGTCACAATAGCAGTCTACCCCTTTCATGTCCCGGCAATCTACATGGATAATATTCTTATTTGAGGCAAATGCCTCCAATTCGTATACGCCGGTAAAGTTAAGGAGAATGATAGGTATTTTCTTTTTCATATTGAATCTGAGAACTTATATGTCTTTTGTATCATCTTTAAAATGTACAAAGGTACGTGTTTTTTCTCGAATTACAAAGAAAAGATGCAATTATTTGCAAAACATTACGTTTGTTTATAAAATGTAATATATGGTATACTGAACTTTCGCATGTAAGTTTCACACGCCATGAAAGGGCGAAAGTTCAGTATATAACAATATCAAGAATGTTCATGCAGCCAAGCTTTCTGCTCGTAGCTCAGACGATCCCAGTTGGTTCTCTTCTTTCTTTTCTTACCGCCACCAACTACTGCCTTTGTCGTGCCCTTAGCTAGGACACCAACAAATAACAACATTAACAATGTTTCCATAATCTTATGATTTTACTTTGTTATACTAAATGTTCCAAAAGGAATCTCCTGGGCAGACGATACTGCCATGTAGATAATTCCATATTCTCCTGGTTCAAGCTCTGAAGCCGGAATAGTGAGCAGATAGCTCTGACTGCCATACTTATGTCCGGAGAAGGCAAGATATCCTTTCTTCTGGGCATCGGAACTTCCAAGCACCGCTGGCTGGAGCGTCAACCACTGTATTCTTCTATCCTTCTTGGAAGCCTTAAAGCGCACGATGCGGTAGATACCCATCGGATCATAATCATTTTTCTCAGCCTTGATGAGTAAGCGTATGTCCTTGCCGTCGTTTTTAAGAGAATGAGCAGACTTACCTCCGGCAAAAGCGATATCCATTCCTTCAACTCCAGCTAAAGTGTTCACTGCATCAGCAGCAAGCCCTACACCGGCAGCCGTTCCCATCACTCTCACACCGGTCTCCAATCCAGACATACTACCTGTGCTCAAACCTACCATTCCACCAGCAAAGCCGAGGTCACTTACTGCACCAGCAATCTTTGAGAACTTTGAGAACTTGTTCTGGTGTTTTTCTACCTTGCCATTTTCCTTCGGAAGAACGACGTATGTGGAATCGCTGGTAAGTATACAATAGCTACCAATGAACTCTGGCTCTTGAGCCGTTACCTGTTGTGCATTTGAAGAAGCAGCTAGTGCCAATGCCGCGATAGAAAAGAAAAGTTTCTTCATATTTTTAAAGTCTGTGCCTGGCTCCTGACAACGTTTTATTTAAATTGTAAAGTTAGCGGAAAGGGGTGGAACCAAACCGAATCATCTGCACTCATAGACCTTCGCATTGCCACTCCGCCAGAATCTTCAGTTGGTCCACCCCAGTTGTGTGTATATACTAAATCTTTCACGGCCAAGGTTCCTCGGTCGTGAAAGAGGTACAATTCACTCTATGGGGCATCCCTGCAAGATTATCGAGCGGATGAGTTTGCGAAGTTCATGAGTGTCGACTTTACAGTTACACCTTAACGCTGTTGTACGTATTGATGCTTTTGCATCACGTTTGCAAAGATACGAAAAAATGCTGTAGCAGCCAAACTTTTCATGGCTTATTTTTCTTCTCAGAAAAGCTCGTTTTTCGATTCTTTTGACAAACCTTCGTTTTTTTTGCGCATATCTCTATGATAAATAATATTCTCTTCCTCTTAACGCGCGCGATGACATTCTTCTTACTGTTAAAAAAGTTAAAACTAAAACTTTTCAGGAAAAAGAAAGCAACAACTACCACATAGCCGTTATATGGTAGGTAGTCGGATAGGGAAATATATAGCAGTAAGAATGAGGATGAGTCCCCTTGTGGGTGACCCATAAAAGTATAAAATCCCTATTCTAACTAACTTTTCTAAGAAAACCAGACAAATATAATAACACACACAACAAAAAAGTTCTCCGACACCTATTGGTGTGTGTTATTGTTTTTTTATTTTATTTTTTATTCTTTGTGGACAAAACATAGACACTATTAGGATATTACTTGGATATTACTTGGACATCTTATTTTTGAATCCTAATTAAATAGCAGAAAAATAAGCTGTTACCAAAAATATAGTCCGTCAAATTGTGAGTTGTATTTATAGAGAATAGTAGGTTTGTATCTACTTCGAAGTTCAGCTGTTCTCTTGAAGGGTCATAATTCCATCTGGCTTTCTGCGCCCTTTTGCAATCATCTAAACGGCGAAGATGTTCATTGCCTTGTGAAGACGAGAACCCCTTGCTGGCTCTCATATCAATAACGTTTTTTGCTCTGCTCATAATTGTTTTTTTAGAAAGGTTACCTCAGTTCGGGATAACGAACTCTATCTAAAGGCTTTATAATGTTTTTATAT
>ERZ1108170.661-NODE-661-length-26850-cov-3.528793_pt1 | contig 26850 bp, 17 predicted proteins | sample MGYA00403705_ERZ1108170 | MGnify/ENA primary metagenome ERZ1108170 (study PRJEB35170, sample SAMEA104062422) | human gut metagenome | biome: human gut; feature: human-associated habitat; material: faeces | place: Denmark | collected 2012-06-15 ...
TTTTTGTGGCTTTTTTGTGAATTTGATTAAAAAGTCCTTGACAACTCGTTTCGGGTCCGGCCTGCTTGAACACCTTCCAGTTCTTCACTGCGATGTGATCCTCGTCCACACGCTCTAAATCGTCGAACAGCAGATCTACCGGACTGCGGTAGCTTTCGTCCTCCTCACGCGCTTCGGCGTTGATGACCATGTACATCAGCGTGCCGAAGTTGCGCTCGCTTTCCGGTGCTTCGTGGAACAGGTACAAAATCAGCGCCGAAAGGAACGCTGTTTCCGCCTTGTCCCAGAACGGGTCAGAGGTTTGCGACTTCTGCGGTGTGGTGTTCTGGATCAGTGTGTTGATAAGCCGAAAGGCGTCAATATCCGTGTGCAGGTAGGCAAACGGGTTGTAGCAGTCGGACTGCTTCATGTCGATGAGGTTGAAAATCGTCACCTCGTAGCCCATCTTCTCCAGCAGACCGCCCACAGCGCGGTAGGTTTCGCCCTTTGGGTCACATACGATGTAGGAACATTCCGCCTGCATGAGATTAGGCTTGATGAAAAAGCGTGTCTTGCCTGCGCCGGAGCCGCCAATCACCAGAATGTTTGCGTTCACTTGATGCTGCGGCGGCAGTGCCCGGACATTCATGCTGATACGGATATGCCTGGAAATGAGCAGATAGCGGTCGTGTTTCTTGCTGCGGAAGTGGGCGCATACCTCTTTCGGACGGCCCCAGTAGGCAGAGCCGTGTTCCTCACCCGGTCGGCGGTTGCCCTTTTCGGAGTAGTACCACGCCACGGCAAAGCCATAGAACGCCAGCGCAATCAGCACAAATTTCTTTGTGTATGGCGTAATGTGGATGGAAAACGGGGTTTCCAATGCAGCGGAAAAGGCGTTCAGCCATTCAAACAGCCCAAGACCTTCACCACAGCACCCACCGCCCAGCAGTGCCAGCCAGACCACGAAAACGGCAAGCGCCGCCCAAAGCAGGACGGCGCTTCCGTTGGAATCGCGCTTCACGGCTTAGTAGCCGGTCTTAGGCAGAGTAGTAACCCCCGGCTTGTAGACCGTTGTTACCCAGCGGTCTGTCGCCATGATCCACTGTCCGCCGTGCAGGCCGCCTACATCGGTGCGATTTGCAAACTGGTAACCGTTGTTCAGCCAGCTGTTTGTCCAGCAGAGAATATAGGGTGCATCCACCTGTGCAAAGCCAGCCTTGACCGTGCCGAAAGCGAACATGAAGTCGGTCACATACTCGTTGGAGGCCAGTCCCAGTGCCGCAGGCGAAGCATCTAGCGAATAGTTTTTCATGGTGGAGAGGTTGTCCGCCAGTGTGCGGTAGTCATGCAGATTGGTCTTGTAGACCACCTTGTAGCTGAGGCGCTGGTTCCATGTGCCGGTGATGATCTTCGTCAGACGCACCGCCGAGGTGGGCAGTGTGTCGCGCCAGTAGAAGCTGTTCAGCGGCACCGTAGAGTTGTTGGCGATGTTCTTGAAGTCGTAGCGGATGGTCTGGGACGGCGTGACCTGCTTGTAGCCGCGCTTGGTCACGGAAACATTAGTGTACACGCTCTGGTTCAGCACTTCCACGCGCACGATCTGGCCGGAGAATTCGATCTCCACCTCGATAGGCTGTGTGGTGGCGCTGTAAAATACCGGCGCTTTGGTTTCGCGGATGGTGTAGCGACCCAAAGGCAGGGTGTCCGTGGTTGCAATGCCGTTCTTATTGGTCACAACGGTGTTCACCAGATTGCCTGCACGGTCGTAGACCTCAAAGGTTGCACCAGGCAGCGGTGTTCCAGCGGCGAAAGCGTTGTATGGGTTATCGTCTGCGGATTTCTTGGTGATTTGGATTTGTCCCATCGTGGGCGTGTTCTTCCATGTAATCGTAGAAGTCGCGCCGTATTCCACATAGAAGGTTTTGACTGTGGTATCCAGCACATAACCGTCCGCCGCCTGGATTTCCCGCACCAGGTACTTTCCGTCCGTCAGCGTCTTGTCGATGTAGACATAGCCGTTCTGGTCGGAGGTGTACTGGCCGATGGGATTGCCCTTGCTGTCCGAAACGAGGAAGGTCACGCCGTAAATGCCCTTGCCGGTCACACTGTCGATCTTGTGGATGAGCATGGAGCTGGCCTGTGTGTTCTCGATGGTCAGCGAGGTCGTCCTACCAGCCTTTACCTCGAAATTGTGGGGCGTACTGTCCAGCAGATAGCCCTTTGCAGCTTTGATCTCGGTGGCGGTGTACCAGCCGTCCACAAGCTGCGGGAGCGTGATAACGCCGCTGCTGTCGGTGGTGTAGGTGCCGATGCGCTCGCCGTTCATCTTAGCGATCTCAAACTGCACACCCTTGATGCGCTCACCGCTGTCCGCGTCCACCTTGATGATCTGACCGCCGCCGATGGGCGTGTTGGTAAAGGTCAGCGTCTGCGTGTCGTTGCGGTCTACCTTTACGGTCTGCGAGGTGCTGTCCAGCACATAGCCGTCCGGAGCTTTGACCTCCGTTACCACATAAGTATCCGGTTTGAGGTTGACCAACTTGATCTGGCCGTTGCTGTCCGTGGTGTAAATGCCATTAGAAGTGACCGTGCCGCCGTAGTTTCCGACAAACGAGCCATCTGAGGTCGTGATCTTGAACTGCGCGCCGGGAAGTGGCTGCTTGGTCACGCTGTCGATCTTGTCGATGATAAGATCGCCGTGTTTGCCGTTGGAAAACTCCACCGTCACCACATCCTGCTCCTTACCGGAGAGATAGACGGTCTGCGGCGTGTCGTCGATCTCATAGCCTGTGGGGGCTTTCGTTTCCTCAACGACATAGGTTCCGGCCTTCAGCCCGGTGATCACGATGGTTCCATTGGCCGAGGTGGTGTATTCTCCGATGACCGTGCCGCCGGTGCCGGAGGTTCCGCCCAGATAGCGCACACGGAACTTTGCGCCTTGCAGCATGGTGCCGCTGTCTGCGTCCACCTTTTTGATGATGAGCGCTGAAAGAGGCGTGTTTTCAAAGGTCAGCACTTTGCCGGTGCCTGCCTGAATGAAGCAGTCCTGCGTGGCCGGGTCTTTGATGGCGTAGCCCGCAGCCGGTTCCACTTCGGTCACACGATACCAGCCGTCGCGCAGCTTGCTGAGTTTGATCTGACCGTTTTCATCGGTGAAATAGGTGCCGAGGTCGTTCAGTTCTCCAGTGAAGCTGTTGTTGCTGGCATAGGTGATGTGAAACTTTGCGCCCTTGATATGGTCTTTCGTAATGCTGTCCACCTTGTCGATGGTCAGGGTAGGTTTGGGATAATTGCGGAAACGCACCGTACCCGTTTTATTGGGAACGAGGGTGATGGTCTGGGGTTCGCTGTCCAGCAGATAACCATCCGGCACACTGGTTTCACGCACCACATACACACCGGGGTCAAGGGCGGTGAGCAGAGCCTCGCCGTTGGCGTCGGTCTTGACGGTGGTGAGCGTGCTGCTGTCTGCCTTATTTACGGTGAAGGTCACACTGGCCAGCGGTGCGCCCGTCACAGCGTCAGTCTTTACGATTTTGAGATTGGGCTTCTTCTCGTTGTTCACCACCAGCGTGCTGTCCTTGCCGGGGAACAGTTCCACATGGTATTCCGTGTCGTTCAGCACATAGCCGCTGGGCGCTGCGATCTCCTTGACCGAGTACACGCCGGGTTCCAAATCAGAGATGAAAATGCGCCCGTTGGTGTCGGTCACACGGTCGAGGTAGTGGCTGCCGTCCTCGATCTTTGCAATGCGGAAGGTTGCACCAGCAAGATAGCTGTCATTTTCTGCGTCGCATTTCACTACGGACAGAACCGGCTTCTCCGTGTTGGTGAACACGAAGCGGGCGTTTTCTCCGGCGTTGATCTGGATGATGCGCTTGTCATCATCCATCAGATAACCATTCGGCGCGGTAATTTCCTCCACGGTGTATGCTCCCGGCTCCAGTGCAGTCAAATCGATCTCGCCGTTCTCGTCGGTCACATATTCCTTGGAGAAAGTACCGCCCACCAGAGAAATGCGGAACTTGACATTGGTCAGCGGCTCCATCGTGCGACTGTCCACCTTGATGATGTGGATACCGGGCTTGACAGTGTTGAAGAAAGTCAGTGTTTTGATACCGCCGCCTGCGGTCAATTCGATCTGCTGCGGCGTGCTGTCCAGCACATAGCCTGCACTGGTGGAAACCTCTTTCACCAGATAGGTTCCCGGCTGGAGGTCGGTCAGGCGGATCTGTCCCATCTCGTCCGTGGAGAACGAGCCGATGAGGACAGTATCGCGGGTAACTTCAAAGGTCACATCGGGCAGAACTTCGTGGGTCTGCTCATCATATTTGGTGATGATAAGACCCGGTTTGGCCTGATTTTTCAGCACAAAATTGGTTTCCGTGCCGGAAGTCACATTCACGGTGTAGGTCTGGTCGTCCTTGACATAGCCGCCGGGGGCAGACACCTCGCGCACCTGATATGCACCGGGCTTCAGCTTGTCGAAGTACACGCTGCCGCCGAGGTCGGTGGTGCCGGTCTGGGTGACGCCGCTTTCGATGTGCTTGATCTCCACCGTTGCCCCTGCGAGAGAAGCACCGCTGTCCGCATCGATCTTGTCCACGCGCAGATTGCCGTAGGGTGCATTTTCAAAGGTGACAGTCGCGGTATTGCCGTAGTCCACGGAAACGGTCTTGGTAGTTTCCGTGCCCAGCAGGTGCCACTTGGGCGCTGCTTTCTCTGTAATGACATACTGGCCGGAGAGGGTCAGCGGAATAATGATCTTGCCGCTGGTATCCGTGACAAAGCTGCCGAGGACCGTCCCATCCGGTGCCTTTACCTCGAAAGTTGCGCCAGAAAGGGGCATATTCGTTCCGGTTTCTACCTTTTTGATGATAAGGGTAGTTTCTGTGGACGTTTCCGGTTCGTCCGGGGTATCGGACGGCGCAGCGGAATAGCGGCTGAAAGTGGACTGCCGAATTTCAGTGGTAGGGTCGGTGTCGCACATATACCGCTGCAAGGTGCCGTATTTACTGGTTTCCGCGCACAGGGCATAGTAAATGGCGTATTTGTAGACATTGGCGTGCAGTGACATCTGCACCGCGCCGGTCTGGTCGCTTACGCTGTCCTTGGGGTACAGCACCTTGAACTGACCGGCATAGCTGGCACCATTGGGCGAGGTCCTGATCTTAGTGATGTCGTTGTTGTTCATGTCTACGATGCGGGTGCCCTCCGGCACTTCATCCGGCATGGTGAATCCGATGTCGATGTCATAGTCGCAAACCCATGTTTCCGAATCCGCTGTGAACACCTGCTGCAAGTATTCCTTGCCGTCTATGGTGACGGGATAGGCCGAATCTTTATCGGCTGTCACTGTGATAGTAGGCTGCGGCACACGGTTCCACCAGATACCGCGCTTGTAGATGTCCTTTGCCGCCGCCAGCAGTTTTTCGCCGCGTTCCTTCTCCACACCGGACAGGGATGGGTTGACCTTCAACCGGTCAATGCTCCAGCCGTCGATGAGATAGCACCAGAGCGCCATCTTCGTGGCGTAGTACGCCTGATACTTATTGTCCAGCTTAAGTTCAGACAGACCACGATGGGGGTAGCCATTGGCGATGATGCCGACGATCTTCGGGTCGTTGCTGGCCTCGTTTGCAATATATTTGATGCTCGTGCCGGGACTGACCGACTGCGGCACACCCTTTGTTGTAGGGTTGATGCAGTAGGCCGGGATTTCCTTGATCGCGCCGCTGGCCGACTTGAAATTGAAGTAGGTATAGGACTGGGAACGGACAACGCCGTTCATGCTGAGATAAGACATTTTATAGCCGCCGTTGGTAATATTCACCTCGCCCAGCGCACCAGCAATGGTGCTGCTGGCAGCGGAAGCAAAGCCTGTGCAAAGGCTCAGTATGGTGGAGATACACAAAAGTATCGCTATCAGTCTTTTTCGCATAAAAACCTCCTAAAAATAGCAGCAGCGCAAACCGTGTTCAGGCTTGCGCTGCTGTGAAGTGGTTGTTGTGGTTATTTCTGCCACGCCTGCACACACCAGCGGTACTGCGGCTGGTTCATCACACAGGTCACCAGCGTTACCATGTTCTCATCGGACGGATTCAGTACACTCACATCATTCACAGATACCTTTCGCACCGAATAGACGGAATATCTGCGTGTTCCGAGTGTGGTGGTCAGCGTGATGGTGTCACCATTTTTCAGCGTGTGTATCTTGCCGAAATGGTTGTTTACGCCGCGATTATGTCCAGCGAAAGCCACATTGCCGTCCCAGATAGAAGTTTCGGTAAAATGGCCTGCGCCTTTTCTCATTGCGGTGCTATCCGTCCCCTGATAGATTTTGGCGCTCAGTCCAATGGCAGGCGCAGAGAGCGTACCAAGGGAACCATCCTTGTAATACAGGCTGCTGGTCACAGTGGTATAACCGCTGCTCCAAGTAGTGCCGCTGTTCGAGGGCGTTTCTGCGGCAGGCGGCATGACCGTAGCAGTGCCAGTAGTGCCGCTACTTGCCGTGCCGCTTTCCAGATACCCACCGGTCAGCAGATTGGGTGTCAGCCGCTCACCAGAACCGGGCATATCTGCCATCGGACTGCCAAATGCAGGCGGAATATAGGCGGCGTTCTTGCTCACATCAGTTTCAAAGATATTTGTTCCCCCAACCACCGTCACCGGCTCGATGCTGGTGGACTTACCAAAGCTGCCTGCCGGAGCATCGGCTTCTGTGTACTCAAGAGCTAACGCCGGGGTAATGCTCATCGCTGTCGCTGCCACCAGCGTCAGTCCCAGCATCCTTGCTGCTTTTGACAACCTTGTAATCTGCGTCATAGATCGTTTCATCCTCGTTCTGTCCTTTCTTTCTGTTCTTGATTTTGGCTGCGATAAAACCTGCCAGGCAGAGCAGGACCAGTCCTCCCGGAATGGCTAGATACCGCCAGTCCATCGTCTGAACTTCGGGGGCTTCCACCTCCGGCACGACAAGCGGTGTTCCGTGAAAAACCGCCACATACTGCACCTTATCCAGTGATACCTTCTCCACCTCGCCGCTGTATTGCGCCGTGACCGTGTAGCCGGTCACATTGCGGCTGGACGCTGTTCCCGTGTAGGTGACGATGGCGGAAAATCGGTTGCCGATGGTATCATCGTCCACATTTTCCGTATTATCCGTCTGCCAGTCCACAGTCGAGAAGTTCAGCGTCCGCCCATTCTCGGTGGTGGTTTTGGGGATGTACTCCAAATCCATGCTGCTGAGATTGGGATAGGTGCGGGTCGCAGATACCGTCCACGAGTTGTTTTTATATCCAGCAGGTTCTACGGTGATGGAGCCGGTGTCCAGTTTCAGCGTACCAGTGAAGCCGTCCTCGGTAGTGACGGCCTTGGTATCCGCCAGAAGCGGCAGAATGGCGGTCAGTTCCTTGCTTTCGCTGCTGACCGTTACGGTTTCGGTGTACTCTTTGGACTGCTGTTCGGGCAGTTCCTGCCGTAGCAAATCGGTCAGCTTAAAAGAATAACCGTCCTGTTCAAAGCTCTGCTTTGCCCGCATGGACGGCTCTTGATCGACCGGCAGTTCGTAGGTCTTTCGCACCTCGAAAATGCCGTTGTTCATACTGTAACTGACCTGCGACGGATATTCCGCCGCAAATGCGGTGGTGCTGAGAAGCAGCAGCACCGCCAGAATGGTGATGGGTTTCTTCATCTCTCTTTATCCTTTCCGGGCCGAGGCGGCGTCTGCCGCGACTGCTGTTTGTGTTGCCGTATCCGGTCAATGACGGAGATTGGCTCATTCTCCATCATCTCTTGCGGCCAGCCAGTCCCGCGCTCTGCGGATCTGTTCTCTTGCGGAACACGGGACTCGGCTTTTTTTAACGGCTCATCCTCCGTCGGCTTTTTTTCCGGCGCGGCATAATGCAGACGCTCGAAAACACGGTTCAGCTTGGAAACATCCTCGGCTTTCGCCAGAATATCCACATGGCCGTTGTCACTGGCGGTGTCCTTGATAACGCTGAACAGAATACCGTACTTTTTCGCTTCGCGTCGAAAGGCGGCTAAGTCCTGTTCTTTCAGGTCGAACACCCGCAGTTCTTTACCGCTGCGAAGCAGGGCGTTCATGTGTGTCTTGCCCCGCAGCTTCTGATTCTCGTTCGCTAGCGCCAGACACAGGGCCGCAAGGTTCTTGGCTCCCAGTGTGGCCAGCTTCGCCGCTGCTTCGGAGATTTGGATAGCCTCGCGCGTCATTTGCTCGGCGGTTTCGCTGCCGATACTCATGGTATCGCTCCTCCTTCTTGATATTTTGTACATCGTGAACACGGGTCTGCACCCGTTCTGCGTCCGCTTCGATCTGCGCGCAGAGCCGCAGTTCTCGGCGGAGCGACTTGATCTGGGCGGTGCGCGTGCTGATCTCCAGCGACAGCACCTTTTTCCGTTCTTCATCGGCGTGCCTTCTTTCTTCGTAGAGTGGCTTTCGCTCCCGCACAGCGGTATCAAGCTGCACGGTGAGCAGATTCTTGGTGGATTGCAGTTCCTCGGCGGTTTCGATTCGGTAGTCTGCCAGAAACCTGTGCTGTGCCAGATATTTTTGAAATTGTATCGTGTCCTCCAGCAGATACCGGCTGACCTTTTGGGAACCGCGTCCTTTGGCTGCACCACGCAACAGATAAACATAGTGAAAATACAGCGCACGAAAACCATGTACCTTGGGGTGCTTCTTGAAACTGCCCTTGCAGGTGTAATGCCGTGTAACAGGTAACTGTTTGGGTCGGTTCCATGAACGCTGTGATAAAATGCGCTGTTCAATGGCGGTGTCGGTGTAGCTGTCGCCCAGACTGTCCAGTCGGATGAACTTCTTGCCGTAGGGCGGCCTGACAGCGGTATGCTTTCGGTTGCCGCTGCGGACTTGATACCCGGCCTTTCGCAGTTCGTCCAGAAAGGTCGTAAAGTTGAGCGATTGCCCGACTATATCATCAATGTCCCAGCGTATCTGCTCCCGGATGGTAGGCTGTTTGGACTTCGCCGCCTGCCATTCCTGATGGCTTTTTCCTTTGCCTTTCGGCTCGATGATTGACAAACCGTATTCGCGGCACAAGTCATCTGACACCTTCTGAATCTCCTGAAAGTAGGTTTTCATATTGCAGCGTAGTTTCCTGCCGTCCAGAAAGGACACGGAATTGACCGCTATGTGGTTGTGCAGATGGTGTTTATCGAGGTGGGTTCCAACGACTATCTCGAACCGCTCTCCGAACAGCCGTCGCGCAAACTCTACACCGATGGCGTGGGTCTGCTCCGGGGTAATCTCACCCGGCTGAAAAGACTGAATGATATGATAGCCCTGTATGCCGCCGGTCTTGTTGTAACGCCGCTTGGTGCGCTCCATATCCCGTGCGGCATTTTCGACACTCACGCAGTTCAGACAGCTTTCAAACAGCCGCTTCTCGGTTTTGTCCGGGTTGACGGCGTATTCGATCATGCCGGAAAGAGAGGCCTTTTCCTCGTTTGCGGCGTATTGAACAGTTTTCTCAAATCGGCTTCGTATGGCGAACACTTTGGTGATCGCCATATCAGAACGCCTTGAGTTTTTCCCAGATCTGCGACTGCATATCTGCGATGAGGCGCAGAGTTTCCTCCGTCACCGGCTCACCGGAGTTGACGCGCTTGGTGATCTGATTGATGTTGTTTGCAATGCCGGAGGTCTGCCGCAGCAGCTCCGCCCACTCCTCTTTGGGACGCGGTTGCATCCGCACACCGAGGATCACATTGCGGACAAACGGCTCGATCTTCAGTCCGGCCAGCTCTGCCTGCTCCAGCAGGTGGCCACGTTCTGCATCCGTCAGACGGACGGTGATTTTTCGTTCTCTGAGTTTCATTTGTTATTCCTCCAATTTGGGGTATTAGGGCGCTCCCTAACAAGCTGCGCTGTTCGGTGACGAACGGCGCTTTTCGCAAAATGCTGTCATTTTGCTATGCTTGCAAGGAAATTCGGAGCGGCCGCAGCCGCGCCGAATTTTGAGCCGCCTGCGGCTCACCGTTCCGGCTCGTTTCTCGCCCTCGGTCGCGGAGAGATGCCTTTCTGACGCATGAGCCATTCATTGTAGTCCTTGCCATCAGCGGGCAGTTCCACCGATACGGGCAGGTTAGTAATTGCCTGCGAGATAGCACCGGCCGCGCCGCGGCCTACCGCGTCGTTATCCAGCCGCAGCACAATTTCGCAAACATCGGCATGAGCGTTCAGATAGCCTTGCAGTGCTACCGGGACTTTGGGAACTTCGTTGGGAGTGGATTTGTAAACACCGCCGAGAGAAAGAACGGACTCCTGCCGCCAGTCCGCACCCTGCATTTTTACCTGTGTGAGATATGAGAGCGCGTCAATGGCACACTCGAACACATTCAGTTTTCCATTGCCTTTTCCGGTGATGGAAAAGCAGAATTGCTTGCTGCTGCCGATCACATCTCGCTTGAAGCCGTTGCCGGAGAGTGTTCCGCGCAGTGTAGCGTACCGTGGTGTTTTGCCGTCATAGCCGACAAACACGGCATTGTGGTAGTCTGCGGCTTCATACAGAAGTCCATGCTGAAAGCAGTAGTCGAGTACCGCCATGTCAATGCCGCGTGAAAGCAGATAGGCGGTCACACGCTTGTTGTTCTGGAAACGTACCGGCAGAAGAAATTCTGCTTTCGGCGTTTCTTTCTGTTTGACGGGCGCAGACTGCACTTCGCGAGCATCAAAAAAGCCGCACTGCTCATTGACAAGCTGTACGGCATCGGGAAATTTCATATTTTCGACTTTGATCAGATATTCCAGCGCATTGACACCACCCATCTTATCGTGGGACCACCAGCACCATTTTCCGTTGGAGATTTTCAGACTGTCGTGGCTGCGGAGTTTATACGTTCCGGGGCCGGTGGGAATGAGTTCGTCCGGCTTATATTGCCGGAGAAAGGTCAGAAGATCAGGTTGACGGGCGCGCTCGATCTGCGCTTTGGTTGCGTAGGGCATGGGTAAACCTCCTATCTTTCTCGTTCTGCTCTGGTTCGCACAATATAATCCTCCACATTGTACCGCTTCATATAGGCGTTTTCACTGGGCGCACGGCTGTTCAGGTCGATTCCCTTTAGCCTGTAGTCATCCGGGTCAAGAACTTGTTCCACCGGAATAAAACACAGCTTTGCCGGAGATTTCAGATTGCCGTTAAATACGCCGACCGGCGTATGGAAACAGCGGTCGCCGCATACCCAGAGAAGTTTCACACCTTTCGGCACTTCACCAAACGGGCGTTTTAGGATGACAACGGACATCGGTTCAGCACCCATCGTGCGGTAATAATCCGTTCTGGCTGTCTTTTCGTAGGCACGGATCAGATTAGAAAAACACATCTGCGGCTGTACATACAGCCAGCTTTCTTGATACCCCATCTCGTCACCTCTCCGGCTCATCGTGCTTCGGTGCGGTTTTTTTCTTGTCACGCTCCTGCTCAATCAGCAATTCATAAGCATAGTTTACCAGGCAGGGATGCGCGTTCGTGTGGAACTCCGAAAACGGGTCATGTTCCGGCGTAATGTGATAGTCCGTTTTGGCGGCTTCACGCTTGGATGCAGCAGAGTACCGTCCGTCCCAGTCGGCGCACTGCACCGTGTATCCAAGAAGAAATTTACAGCGGTCATGTCCAAATTTCTGTGTCCACTCCTGCACGAACTCGCGCATCCTACGCGCTTCGTTGGCATCGCTGATATTCTCTGTGAAAGCGTCGATACACGCACGGTCGCGTTTTCGGTTGGCACGGTAGAGATGTACCTCGCCCTTTTCGCGTGCTTCCGAGTACGAGCCTTCGTAACGGAACACAGACGGGTCAGCGTACAGTTTCTCTGCCCGATGTTGCAGGCGAGTGTCGAGATAGCTCTGTACAGAGTCGCGCAGCTCCTCCATGTGCCTGTCCTCCACAGGCAGCCATTCCTCATACAGCACTTGCAGAGGATGCTCCAGTTCGTTCAGCACATTGAGTTCCGCTGGCGTAAACTCCGCACTTTCCAAAATCATCAGTAAGTCCTGCTTATTCACGATTTGATAGGCACTGTTGATAATCTCCTGCGGCGGTTTAGTTTTCATATCCTCCAGATAGGTGTTCAGTTCGGTCAGCGCCTTGTCATAAAGCATCTGGGCGCGTTCTTCGGTCATACTCATCGTTCAAGTTCCTCCTTGCGGTTGTATTTTTCTTCCTGCACCGGTTCCGGCGCTTTATTATCCATGTTCAGCAGGGCGTTCAGTTCCTCCAATCTGGCGGACTTGGCTTTCAACTCTTCCTCACGGGGGAACGGCTTTTGTACCTCTGCCTTTGCGGTTTCCAACTGCGTTTGCAGATTGGAAAGCTGCTCCCGGCAAGCCTGCTCCTTGATGGGCAGTCCCTCCAGCGCATTGTCCATGCGCTGCAAATTGCCGAACACATCGGTTCCCAGCGTGACCGTGTGGCGGAGCTGCCCGATCATGGTCAGGCGGTACTCCCGTGCGAAGGTATCGAACGCCAGCTCCAGCGTCAGGCCGCGATAGCTGCCGATCTGTGTCGCCTCCGGGGAGAGCATCGTCTGGCACATGGTCAGCAGCGCCGCGCCCGCCTCTTTCTTGTCAGCGTAGGTGACGCCTGCCAGCGTAAGCGGAGAGAAGCCGTCCGCGTTTGGGTGGGTGTTCTCCTTGACCGTGGCAATATCCGCGCCATACCCGGTGATCCGTGCCTGCGTTTCCGCGATTTGCTTCGGAAAGCCCTTGCTGATGGCGTCCTCCAGCGCGTATTTCTGAGAAAGATGGTTGGCTTTCAGCAGCTTCAGCTTGGAAACTTCAATGTCCAAGTCCATTTTTTCTTTAATCATGGGGTTGCCGCTGGCCAGTGCCTTGATCTCGGCATAAGAAAGCGCCTGCTCATCCACATCTTCGGCAGAACGAACAGGCGATTTGCTGGTCATGATTTGCGATATGAATTTCTGTTTGCTCTCCACAAGCTGGTAAAGGTAGGCGTCAAAGGTGCCTTCGGTGACGTAGCTGTAAATGTCCACTTCCTTATTTTCATTGCCCTGACGAATGATGCGCCCTTCGCGCTGCTGGAGATCAGACGGACGCCACGGACAATCCAGATGATGCAAAGCGACGAGCTTCTGCTGACAATTCGTTCCCGCGCCCATGCGCTGGGTGCTGCCCAGCAAGATGCGCACCTGACCTGCGCGTACCTTGGCAAACAGGTCTTTCTTTTGCACCTCGCTCTTAGCGTTATGGATGAAGGCGATCTCGTTTTCGGGAATACCCAATTCCAGCAATTTCGCGTGAATATCATCATAAACGCTGAAGGTGCCGTCATCCTTCGGTGTGCTGAGGTCGCAAAAGATCATTTGCGTGGAGCGTTGGCCAGCGGTGCGCTGCCAGATCTCAAACACATTTTCCGCGCACTTGGCGGCTTTGCTGTTGGGATCGCTGGGAAGCATGGGGTTGACCAGCCGCTGATCCAGTGCCAGCTTGCGGCCATCATTGGTAATCATCAGCATATTGTCCACGCTGCTGTCCACCTCGCGGTTGCGGACTTTCTCAGCCCGCTCCGCCAGCGACGCCACGATCTCTTTCTGATACTCCGATGGCTTCAGGGCGATATTGTGGTAATGCGCCTCCGGCACGGGGAGCTTGAGCATATCCGCCGTCTGAATGTCCGCCACATTTTTGAATACGCTCATCAACTCCGGCAGGTTATAAAACTTGGCGAAGCGCGTCTTGGCGCGATAGCCGGTGCCTTCCGGGGACAACTCGATGGCGGTGACGGTTTCCCCGTAGTTGGCCGCCCATGCGTCGAAGTGCTGTAAGCCCTGCTCCTCCAATGCCGACATCTGCAAATACCGCTGTATGGTGTAAAGCTCCACCATACTGTTGGAAATGGGGGTGCCAGTGGCAAAGACAATGCCGCGCCCTCCGGTGATCTCGTCCAAATAGCGGCACTTCATAAAGAGGTCTGAGCTTTTCTGCGCCTCGGTCTGGGCAATACCGCCCACATTCCGCATTTTCGTGTAGAGAAAGAGATTTTTGAAATAATGGCTCTCATCAATGAAGATACGGTCAACACCCAATTCTTCAAAGGTGACCACATCGTCCTTGCGGCTCTGGTCGTTCAGCTTGTCGATCTTGGCTTGCAGGCCCTTCTTGGTTTTCTCCATCTGTTTGATCGTGAAATTCTCCGCTTTTTCTCGCTTGGCTTCGGAAATGCCCATCATGATCTCGTCGATCTGCTGTTCCAGAATGGCCCGCTGGCGCTCTACGCTCATGGGGATCTTCTCAAACTGCGAATGCCCGATAATAATGGCATCGTAGTCGCCGGTGGCGATCCTACCACAGAATTTCTTGCGGTTTTTGGTTTCAAAATCCTTACGGGTAGCGACAAGGATGTTCGCTGCCGGATAAAGCTGCAAAAACTCAGTGGCCCACTGCTCTGTCAGGTGGTTTGGCACCACAAAAAGAGATTTCTGACACAGGCCCAGCCGCTTTGACTCCATCGCCGCCGCGACCATTTCAAATGTCTTGCCCGCGCCCACCACATGGGCAAGCAGGGTATTTCCACCGTAGAGAATGTGCGCGATGGCGTTGACCTGGTGCTTGCGGAGCGTGATCTCCGGGTTCATGCCTGAAAAGCTGATGTGACTGCCATCATACTCACGGGGACGGTTGCTGTTGAACAGAATATTATAGGTCTTACAGATAGCCTCGCGCCGGTCCGGGTCTTTCCAGATCCACTCGGCAAAGGCATCCTTGATCAGCTCCTGCTTGCTCTGGGCGATGGCGGTTTCCTTCTTGTTGAGGACAGCGGTTTTCCTGCCATCGTCATCGTACACATAATCGAAAATGCGGACATCCTTCAGGTTAAGTGTCGTTTCGATGATCTCATAGGCGTTGATGCGCTTGGTGCCGTAGGTGCTGATGGCCTTGACATTGCCGCGATCCTTGCTCTTACCCTCGATGCGCCATTCACCGGTGATTTTAGAATAGTGGACCTTCATGCCCCATTGTGCGCTGCGGGGTGTACCCAGCGTTTCAAAGATAAACCGGCGCACATAGTCGGTGTCCAGCCATGTAGCGCCCAGCCGGACGGAGATTTCGCTGGCGGTGAGGTCGGTGGGCTGCACCTGCGCGAGCGCATCAGCGTTGATTTGATACTGCGGGTCCTGTTTTGCCTTGCCTTGGGCAACCGCCCATTTCTGACGCACATTGCCGGAAAGATACTCGTCCGCGGGCAGGTACTTTTCATTTACGCCCTCGTTGTAGTCAGGGTTTAGAAACACCACGCCGGTCAGCTCGGCAAACAGCGTTTCCTCGTCCTTGCCGGTGAGTTTGCTCATGTATTCCATATCCACATGGGCCTTTTCGCCAATGGACAGCGCCAGCGCCTCCACCGCCGTGTCTACCTTTTCAGCGGGCTTGTGGCTGCGGATGGTGCGCTTGGTGAACAGGTCAGCCTTCCTTTTCAGGTTCCGGTCCTCGTCCAGAATTTCCAGTGAACACAGCAGGAAGTAAGAACTGTCCTGATCGAATGCGATGGCGTTGCCGCGAGAGTTGATGAGTCCATATTTCCGGGTGAAGGCGTCGTAGAGGGTATTCAGCTTGGCTTGCTGCGCCTTGATTTCTTCATCGGGATAGTCCTCTGTCTGGTATTCCAACAGCGTCCGCACACAGTCCCGCAGCTCGATCATGCCGCGGATTCTACTCTCTGCCGTCTTGGATACCTCCACCGGGTTCATGCGGCTGTTTTCGCGGTAGTAGATTTGCCCGTTCACCAGTGTATAGGAGAAGTTGCGGACGGCAGGATCGGCCTCAATGGAATGATCCTCGCCCTCCAGTTCTTCCTCCCGGTCGTAAGCGGCGATCTCGCCGTGGATATTCTGAACGGCCTCCGCCAGCAGTGCTTCCAACGGCTGCTCCGGGTACGGCTCACAGGTGGGCGTGGGGCCGAACGGCCCGGACACCATCTTCATCTCGCCCAGCACCATATCCGGGTGGTCGATGAAGTAGCTGTTCATCTGGATGCCGTCCTCGTTGGTGGCAAGGTGTACCCATTCGGGTTCTATATCCACCATTCGTTCCCGCTTTTGGAGGAACAGAATGTCTGAAACCACCTCCGTACCTGCCGCGGCCTTGAACGCATTGTTGGGCAGGCGGATCGCCCCCAGCAGCTCCGAGCGCTGCGCGATGTACTTTCGTGCGCTGGCAGTGCGCTTGTCCATGGTGTAGCTGGAGGTCACAACGGCGATGACACCGCCCGGTCTGACCTGATCCAGCACTTTGGCTACGAAATACTCATGGATGGGGAAATTCAGCCGGTCATAGCGTTTGTCCGGTACATGAAACTGGCCGAAGGGAACATTTCCGATGGCAACATCAAAAAAGTTATCCGGGAAGGCGGTTTTTTCATAGCCCTGCACCGCGATGCTGCTGCGCTGATAAAGCTGGCGGGCGATGCGCCCGGAGAGGTCATCCAGCTCCACGCCATAGAGCTTGCTGCCGCTCATGCTTTCCGGCAGCATACCGAGAAAATTGCCGATACCGCAGGCTGGCTCCAGAATGTTGCCCTGCGTGAAGCCCATCTGCCCCAAGGCGGCATAGATGCTGCGGATGACCACAGGCGGCGTGTAGAACGCCGTGAGCGTGGATTCGCGGGCGGCGGCGTATTCGGCGTCCGTCAGCAGGTCTTTCAACTCATTGTAGCGTGGGTTCTTTTCGTCAAAGAAATCCGCCAGACCGCCCCAGCCCACATACTGTGCCAGCACCGCCTGTTCCTCCGCTGTGGCGCTGCGGTTCTCCGCCTCCACGGTTTTCAGGGTACGGATGGCGTCCAGATTGCGCTGAAAACGCTCCAGCGGCGCGCCCTCTCCGATGTGGTCATCGGTGATGCGGTAGTTCCGGCCATCCGCGTCCAGCGGATAGGCAAGCGCGTTTTGCTTTTTCTTTTTCGGCGGGGTGAGTACCGCAGGCGGCTCGTCCGTCTGCGGTACTGTGGTTTCCCGCACCGTGTCCGGCTGCTCCATGTGAGCGCGGACATAGTCGAGGGATTCCTTTCGGAAGATGGGAAAGCCCGTCCCGCCTTCAAAGGTCACATCCCGCAGCGATACATTTTGCGTATGATCGTCTACGCTGTCCACTTCAAACTGCCGCCCATCTATGGTCAGGCGTGTGCCAACGATAACGGGATCGGCAGTTGAAACAGGTTCGGACTGCGGCTGCTCCGGCTTCGCTGCGGTGTTCCTGGACTGCTCCACATAGAGCCATTCCGCCGCTTCCTTTTCGCTGACCGCCTTTCTGACCTGCCCCAGATAATCCTCAGCCTGCCATTCGCTGGGGAAGGTCTCACGGACGCCCTCGCTATCCGCATAAATTTCGTCCCGAATATCGTCCCAGACGGCGTAGCCGTCGTCCGTTTCGATCACGCTGAACCGCTCATAGGCGGGCGGCTGCTCTGCGGCAAGCCGTGCTGCATCCTCTGCGACCTGCTCCACAAAGCTGCGTTCCTGCTGAGGAGCATCATGCCGGTGATTGAACAGGCTGAACTCACCGTTTACATAGGCATAAAGTTGAAAATGAGTTTCATGGACAAATTCATAGTGGCGGTCATCTTTTTGCATTTCACCCAACCGGGCATTCAATGCGTCCATGAGCCACATTGCAGTGGACTTATCCTGCAATTCTTCTTCAATCAGCGGTACTGCCTGATAATAATCCATGCCCATGTAATAGGGACGCGGCACATTGTCCGGTGCATTGTACAGACTGGAGTAAATGGCCCGCGCCACCTGTCTCCGCTCATATTCCGGGATTTTGGCGATAGCGTCCTCACCGGGGAAGCGTTTCTGCGTGATCAGGCGCTCATACTCCTTGACCACATTGGGGATGGTTAGATGGACGGTATCATATTTTTTGAATCCGTAGTCCCGCACATATTCCAATCCCTTATGGGTCTTGCTGTGATTGTAACCCGCACATCCGCCACCGCTGTACTCACCAAACTGGCTCTTAATGAATTTCTGGTGTTCCTCCGGCGTGTGGGGATAACAGAAATGGGAGTACACCGCCAGTCGTCTATCAACACTGTCTCTTAGGAAGAACTGGTCGATCTCATCCTGTGTGATGAACATTTTGCACTGACGCAGGAAATTGGGCTGTGCGGTAAAGTGCCGCTCCGAATATTGCAAGCCATCGAGAATAGTACCGATGCGGTGGGTGTTATAGCCACTGACACGGAAACGCATGATGTCCGGGGCCGCGGCGTAGGCGTCAAGGAAAGTGTGATATTCCTGTGCCAGAGTTTGCAGTCCACCCTCTGTCTTAGCGAACGCCACCATATCCTCATCCAGTTCCGGGTAGCCCTTTCGCTGGTCATGGATGGTCAAAGTCTGCGGGAATAGGCCCTGTTTGCGCCCTTCCTCGCTCAGATCGCGGGCGGTCATCAGGAGGGCGTCCATCGCTTCGTGCAGCACCTTGTCCGGGGCCTGCGCCAGCTCGGACGCGGAGAGATAAGTCCCCGCCTCCAGCAGCTCCAGAATCCGTGCCGACGCCTGCTCCCATGTGACCATGGTCTTGCTGTACCCGGTGCGGACGCTGTCCCCTTGGGCGAGGTGGATGCCATCTTCCATGAACCACGCGGCATATTTGCGGCCTTCGTACTCGATGCCGCGCCCATTTTCTGTGCCAAACTCCCGACGCAGAAATGATATATTTTCTGATTCCGACCGATCCCGCATATAAAATACTGCGATGCGCTCCGCGCTGTTGGGTTCGTTTCCACCCGTGCAGAGCGCCAGATCAATGACCTCCTGCGGCACCGTGCGGGCCGGGGCCAGAATGCCGGAGGGCGCATCTGCCGGAGCCTCGTACACCGGAGCGTCGCCGCCCATGTCGAATAGGGCAAGCTGCTCTGCGACAATGGGGGCATTTTGCAGACCCAGCTTGATCTTGTACTCGCCGCGCTCGATCAGGCCCTCGGTCATTTCGGTGATGACCGACCATGAAAAAACGGACTCTGAGGTGCGGGAGAGGTAGCTGCCCTCCCACATCAAAAGTCCGTCTTTCTCGGCGTGGTAGCCTGTCCGAACACCGTCGGTCAGGACTTCCACCCATATATCGTTGTAGCTGTTTTTGAGAAATTCCGTCCGTTCTGCAAGATTCTTGTGCGCCTGAAAGTATTCAAAGATCTCCTGCCGCTTGTGCTTACGCCCACCGTCATCCAGCAGATTCGCTTCAATGAGGTGCATATCCAGGAAAGCAGGCAGCTCTGCGGTATTTTGCTGCGCGGTGTCATGCTCCAGTGCAAAGGCTGCTGCCTGTTCCCGCGCTTTTTCGTCCGGATAATCACCGTAGACGCGGAGGCATTGGCGCGTTTCGGCGTCATAGACGGCAGCGCCGTCATAGGCAAAACCATCTTCCTCCATCGTACCGGCAACATAGCCCTGCGCTGCGGCCTCCGCTTCTTCCAGCGTTTGATAGTCCAGCTTATCGTCAAAGCCGTTTTCAAAATGGTGATAGGCTGCAAGCTGATAGGGTGCGGCCATCTGCGCGGCGTAGCGGTCAATGGCTTCTGTGGTCAGCCATTCCGGTTTTTCCGGGAGGGTGTCGTACAGCTCCCGCATTTTCTTGATCTGCGCGTGGACATTGCCTGCCCACAAATGCTTTTCACTCCGGCCACCAGCGCCGAGGAAGTAGTCGCAGTCAGCGCGCAGGCGATCCAGCAGCACATAATCCCCGCTGTGATCGACAAAGGCAGGAAGTTCATCACTTCCTGCCTCTGTGGGTTCTTCGGTTGTCAGGCGTAGATCAGGTCGCTGAGCACCAGTTCCTCCGCGCTGTGCCGGAGATTGTTCATCAGGCCCGTCCAGCGCAGGGGATCGGTCTCTTTCAGCTCCTCCGTCACGCCCTCGGTCTGTGCCATCTGCGCCACGGTCTGCTCCACCATCTTCCGCGCGGTCTGCTCGATCTCTGCCAGATGCTCCGTCAGAGCGCCGCTGGTCTTGAGGTTGGTGTAAAGCACTCTGCGGTGCTTCTTCAGGTACGCTCTCCGCAATTCTGCGTACTTGCCCAGATGCACCTCCGGCGTCTGCGGCATCAGCAGGTTCGGCACCTGAAAGCCATCCTGCATCCTGTAAGTGATCTCCATGCTGTTCGCTCCTTTCATGAGGTGTTTCGTGTTGTTCTGTGTGGTCATCATATCTGCTTTTTTCACGGTTTGCAAAAAACTGATCCCGCTGAGCCTGCATGACTGTGCGGCTGATCTCCCGCAGCCCCATCTCCGCGATGTCGCTGGTGGCGATGCCCAGGGCGTTGATGGTGGTGGGCGTGTTGAATTCGTACACATGGGCGAACTCATCGGGCGAAAAATACTCGTCTGCCGGCAGGCCGAGGCGGGTCATCAGCATATATGCCACACTGACCTCCAGCGCGTCCCGGTAGAAAACCTCAAGGTTCAGATCGTCCAGCTCCTCCAGCAGGCTGTCCTCCCGGCACTCCCGCAGGTCTTGCAGGTAATCCGTGATGTTGTCTGCTACGGCGTTGTGGCAGGCGGAGCGCACCGCGTCCGCCAGATTTTCTTTTTCGGACAGGTTGCCGAAGGTAGCTTCCAGTGTTTCAATGACAGCCGGTTCAAAGTCGGACTGCATTGTCCAGATGGGCAGCGGACGGGCAAACCGGGATTCGTGCGTATCCGACACATCGAAGTAGAGCTTCAACAAATGCTGTTCATCGTCACCGAACACGGCAATGCTTTTCGCACCGCGATTGACCCAGCGGCCAAACTGCCGGTTCCAGCGTTCCATTTCCAGAACGGCTGTTGCGTCCGGCCGCTGGGCATAAATCAGGATTTGTTCATCAAACGGACATTTGTAGTTATAGCAGGCCGCACGGAGAAAGCCTGTCCAGCTTTTGTAGCTGCTGGTGACGCTTCGCACGGTCTGGTCATACAGCTCGGTGATGAACTGAAATTTTGTTGGCAAGGGAACACCTCCTATCGCTCCGGCTCCGCTCGCTTCTTAGCAAGGGAGCGCGCTTTGGCTTTCAGCTGTGCGCGGTATTTCTCAAGGGTATCACGCTGATAGCAGTACATATAAAAATTATAATCGCCCTTTGTCGGCGTACAGCGCAGCATATACACATACTGCTTGCTTTCCACCAGAAAGGCGCAGGACGGAAGTACTGCATTTTTGATCTCACAGCTATTTCGGTATCGCTTATAGCAAAATTGCATGGCATTGAGATCGTGCAGCGGAGAGTCCGGCTGTTCCCGCAGCCAGTTTACAGTGCGGTCAATATCGGCCTTAAACTCCGGCGTGTTCAGCCTGTCTGCCTGGTGGGGCCACCATGTTGTGTAAAACTGCTTGCCGCTGCCAAAATCACCCCGCAGGTGTCCAATACAGCCAGTGGTCTTGTCCTGTTCCTCGGTCTGGGAGTAACAAAGGTCGTGCAGCGCAGTGTCATCGGCTATGAAAAAGTCGATGACCTGTTTCTTACTGACGGGATATTCCTGTTGAAACTCTGCCAGAGAGAAACAGCCGGATTGGAAATCTAAATCACCATCGTTCAGTTCCAGACCGCCGCTGATGGGTAACTGGATCGGCTCCCGTGTCAGGACAGTGCCGAAAAAGTCCACCATGATACCGCGTGCCAGTTCTACCGGCTCACCGCCGTATTCGTCGCTGTACCGGACTTCGTAGCGGTACATGCCATCCGGCACGGTAGATCGGTCAACACGCAGGTCGGTGAACAGGGCAGGTACGCCGAAAATTGTCACCTCATCGTAGGTCAGGCGGTTTGCATCGTGTCTGCTCATCGTTCATCACCTCGCTCTGGTATCTGCGGCACTTTGGATTTCATTCGTTCACGGAGAAATTCGGCCTCCTCCGTGATACGCCTGCCGAAGTCTGCAACTGCGCCCAATTTGGTCGCGCAGTAGTGACCCCAGAAAAAGTTATCCGGGTCATTTTTGATGTTCGCCTGCCATGTGACATAGGGCGCTGCCTGATTGTTCGGATTTTCTCCGATGACGAACCGGGCGTTGCCGACGGTCACGCTCTCGATAATGACATAGCCCTCATTGACCTGCTCTTTTTCGTTCATTCTCATGCCTCCTCGGTTTTTTACTTGGCCGAAAGAAGAATATTCTTTCTCGGCACAGTAAGTTTTTCTTCTCTTTCGGCTTAGTTGGGAAAGGGGATTATAAGGGGAAAACCCATGCAGAGCCTAACGCTCCTGCTGCCGGAGTTGCCGCTTGTGCCAGTCCTCCAGCAGCTTCACAATGACTTTCTGCTTTTGTGACGGCGTATAAGTTTTTGGAAAATATTTTGCCAGCACATCACCTTTGAGAACCAGCTTGTCCTCGATGGGCTTTTCCTCAGTCATGATCGCATCTATTACATTTTCGTCCAGTTTCCCATCCTGACTGAACTGTTTGAGCCGCTTAGCCTGACTGAGGTTAGGCGTACACTCCTCGCGCTCGATAGCATCGCAGAGCATAAGTTGTTCCGACTCGGTGAGATAGGACACTTCCACAGCGGCGTTAAAAGCCATTGTCTTGTTGTCCACGCGGTCTAACAGGTCGGGGACGAGGTGAGTTAGACGGATATAACGGAATATTTGATTTTTACTATCACCAGTTTGTTCTGCTAAAACATCGCTGGATTTGCGCGTATCGAAATGGTTCCCAATTCGGGAATCATTTTCTTTGGGCTTCCTACCTGTCTGCCGTTTCATCGCGTCCAATTTCATCTTGTAAGCAAAGGCTTTTTCAGACGGTAGCAGTTCCTCGCGCTGTAAGTTGCTGTCCACCATGAGCAGGATTGCAGTATCATCGTCCATCTCCCGCACGATGGCAGGAATCTCGGTCAGACCCGCAAGCTGACTGGCGTGATGACGGCGGTGTCCAGATACGATTTCAAAATTGCCGTCATTTTTCGGGCGTACCAGAATGGGAACCAAAACACCCCGTTCCTTGATACTCTCAACTGTTTCCAGCATTTTATCATCGTCTATTACCTTGAACGGATGGTTCGGGAACGGCTCCAGCTTATCCAGCGGAAGGCTTTGCACACGCTCCTGCGTGTCTGACAGCCGTTCTTCATCCGTCTTGAACAAATCGTCATAGCTGGCGAGCTGAATGTTTTTCGCGGCACTTTTCATGCTCCAGTACCTCCTTTGTGAATTGCTCATAGGCTTTTGCCACGGCGCTTCGGGGTTCAAAGCTGAAAATGCTGGCACCCACGGCGCTCATTTCTGCCGCCTTGATGCCGCGCGGTATCTCTGTGACATACACTCGTATTGCCTTGCCGTAGGTATCCCGCACAAGTTGGCTGATCTCCTTTGCGAAATTCGTGCGGTTGTCTACCATCGTGATGAGGATGCCGCTGATCTTCAGATTGGAGTTGAGCTGCCGCTGTACTTTGCTCACTGTGCGGAGCAGTTGCTCCAAGCCTTTCACAGGAAGGTAATGGGACTGCACCGGGATAATGACACGATCCGCCGCTGTCAGCGCGTTCAGCGTCAGCATACCGAGCGACGGGGAGCAATCGACTAGGATGTAGTCGTACTGCCGCTTGACCTCGTTCAGATAGGTACGGAGTACGGTTTCACGGCTCATGGTATTCACAAGGGACACCTCCAAGCCGGAAAGCTCAATGTTGGCAGGCAGTAAGTCCATGCCCTCCTTGTGGTGGAGAATGCCGTTCTGCGGCTCGATGGGGCGGTCTGAGATGATGCGCTCCAGCATGGTAGCCAGTGTGGGCGATAGTTCGTCCGGCTGCTGCCAGCCGAGCATTTCGGTCAGGTTCGCCTGACTGTCTGCGTCGATGAGCAGGACACGCTTGCCCTGCCGTACCAGTCCCGCACCCAGATTGACCGCCGTGGTGCTCTTGCCCACGCCGCCCTTTTGGTTCACGATTGCTATGGTCTGCATAGGTTTTTCCATCCTTTCTTTCTGATTTTTTGCATAAAAAAGCGGAGCATTTCAAACAAATGAAATACTCCGCTGATGCTGTCTATGAAGTTGTTATATACTATTACGATTCAGTCAAATCGAAATGCCGCCGTCAGTGCGTTTTCTGCGGCATCAGACATCTTCTCTGTGATGTGCGTGTAGTACCGCAGAGTGAACTCCAATTTGGAATGCCCCAGCATTTCCTGCACATAACGGGGATTGAGTCCGTTTTCCGCCAGCACTGTGGCGTAGGTATGCCGCAAATTATGGAACTTGAAGTGGATACCCAAGTCCTTCTTGATGATACGGGCAAGAAACTTTGCACCGTTGGTGGTCAGCATCTCGCCGTTGGCTTTGACATTGATGAAGTCCGGAACTTCGATGACCTCCTCTTTCTTAGGCTCGCGCCGGTCCGTCACGAAGTTGCGCTTGTAGCCATCACCGTACAGTTTGCGCTCTGCGTCGTGCTGCATCTTCATGTCCGCAAGATATTGGGCAAATTCGGCTGTAATATTCACAGACCGATAGGAATTGACCGTTTTCAGCGGTGCAAAGCACCACTGCTTATCCTGATAGAGAAGCTGTTTGCAGACCTTGATCTTTTTCTTCTCAAAGTCGATGTCACTCCATGTGAGGGCAAAGCACTCACTTTCCCGCAGACCGGCCTGCAATCCAAGCTGGAATGCGATTTTGGAACGGGTGGATTCGATACGCTCGATCATCTGCTCCAACTCCTTGCGGTTATAAGTCACGATGTCACCCACATGGCGCGGATCAGGAGGGGGCGGTACCAAGTCCATCACATTCTTTTTCGTATACTTGTGGTCGTGGGCATAGCGAAGGATCACATTGAAGAACTTGTACATTCCCTTCACATACTCCTCGCTGTACTTTATCCGCTTCTGATTTAAGAAGTCGATAATCATAGTGTCCGAAATTTGGTAGACATACAGCGGCCCGAACTCGTCCTTGATATGGTTCCGATAGAGGGAATCGTATCGCTTCAAGGTCGCATAGGCTCTGGTAGCTTTACCCTCGCGTTCGATGAACTCTTCATAGACGGTGTGGAAGGAAACTTTCTTGTTCTCCACATAGTCGCCGGTGTTGTTCAGGTGGTAGAGTACATCCTGCATGGCCTTGGTTGCTTCGCGCTCGGTTTTGAAGCCGCCCTTTTCAACTTGCTTTCGTTTGCCATCGACAAAGCCTAAATCAATGCGATAAGACCACGCATTGTTATACCTTTTTCGCACGCTTCCTTTCATGCCGTTTTCTCTCCTTTGTGTTGTTTTCTAAGCAGAGTATAACAGCCTAAAAGAATGACGGCAAAAAAACAGCCCACGGATTTTAGTTAGGTAAAGTGGCCGCAAACCCGCATGGCGTCTATGTTTTTCGGCATTTTTGTGGGCTGTGGGCAGAAAATCCCTCGGTATCGAGTGGACAGCCCACAAACAGCCCACAGATTTTGCCGGGCCAGCATATAGACGCAAAAATGCGGCTCACTCTGATCAGTGAACCGCATTTCTGTTACTGCGTATCTTTTGTGCCGGAAACCATTGGTTTTACTGGCTTTTCGCCGTTACCGAGGCGTATTCCAGCGCGGATATACAGACTTTCTTACTTGTTGAAGTAACGCTTCAGCAGGCCCTCGAAAGCCTTGCCGTGACGGGCCTCGTCGCGAGCCATCTCATGAACAGTGTCGTGGATAGCGTCGAGGTTGAGAGCCTTGGCGCGCTTAGCCAGATCGAACTTGCCGGCGGTTGCGCCGTTCTCAGCGTCAACACGCATCTGGAGGTTCTTCTCGGTGGAGTCGGTTACGACCTCGCCGAGCAGCTCAGCAAACTTTGCAGCGTGCTCAGCTTCCTCGTAAGCAGCCTTCTCCCAGTACAGACCGATTTCCGGGTAGCCTTCGCGGTGTGCGACGCGGGCCATTGCCAGATACATGCCGACCTCGGAGCACTCGCCCTCGAAGTTAGCGCGCAGATCAGCCATGATGTCCTCCGGAGCGCCCTGTGCAACGCCTACAACGTGCTCAGCTGCCCAGGTCCTGTCAGCGGACTGCTCCTTGAACTTCTCTGCCGGTGCGTGGCAGATCGGGCACTCTGCCGGAGCTGCTTCGCCTTCGTAAACATAACCGCAAACGGTGCATACAAACTTTTTCATGATGATTTCCTCCTGTTTCTTGTCCTGAATAGGTAGTTGGAATTTATTTGTTCTGTAAAAGCTTAGCCGGAAGGAAGCGATCCATCGTTATCGCAAAGAGCTGACCGCGCAGAGACCGGTTGATCTCCGAGAACACGCGGTGAAAGTCGCATTCATTCTGACTTCCCACATGGGTGCACTGAAATTCATTGGCGAGGCAATGGTTGATTGCGATCGGGCCATCGATGCATTCAATGATTTCACCCAGACTGATTTCGGAAGGGGAGCGGTTGAGTTCATAGCCTCCGGCGACGCCCTTGTAGGACTTGGTGATACCGGACTGCGTGAGCTTGCGGAGGATCTTGAGAGCGAAACGGAGGGTGACTCCTGTCAGCTCGGAAATATCCTTGGCGCACTGCTTGCCGCCGGTAAGTGCCAGACAATAGGTTACGCGAATCGCGTAATCTGCCTCGTGTGTAATTCTCAACTTGTTCCTTCCTTTCTCTCTTGGAACAACTATAGTATAGCTCTGTTCCGCACAAATGTCAATAGGTTTTTATCAAAATAAATAAATAATTTTATTTGATAATAATTATCAATAATGATAAGAGATAGCATAGCCTGTTAACTATACTATTTAAGAATAGTATACCATAGAAGAGGGAGAAAGTCTATTTGTTTTGTATGAAAAACGGCTGTTTCTGCTTCGGGTAAAGCGGCGTGCCGCTGGAGGGGGATTTATGCTCAGGGTGAGCGTGCGCAGTGGCCGCCTTCGGCGGCG
>ERZ1108170.662-NODE-662-length-26835-cov-20.747013_pt1 | contig 26835 bp, 30 predicted proteins | sample MGYA00403705_ERZ1108170 | MGnify/ENA primary metagenome ERZ1108170 (study PRJEB35170, sample SAMEA104062422) | human gut metagenome | biome: human gut; feature: human-associated habitat; material: faeces | place: Denmark | collected 2012-06-15 ...
TCCGGTAGAGATCGAAAACTTTATGAGCAAGTTTGACAAGATCAAGGACGTGGCTGTGATCGGACTGCCGGACAAGCGGCTGGGTGAAATTGCTGCGGCAATTGTGGAACTGAAGCAGGGCGTGGAATGCACCGAGGCGGAAGTCAACGAATTCTGCATGGGCATGCCCCGCTATAAACGACCGCGGAAAATCATTTTCGCACCGGTTCCCCGCAACGCAACCGGCAAAATCGAGAAGCCGAAGCTGCGGAAGATGTACTGCGGCGATTATCTGATCGAAAAGGAAAATCAAAGCTGATTATGCGTTGTAAGACCTACGACAATACCGCTGGAAGCAGCAAAACGAGAGCTGTTTGAGGAGTCTGGTGCCGTGGACTTTGACATCGAACCGATTTGCGATTATCGTGCCTGGGACGAAAATACTCTGCATGGTGCCAACGGCGTTGTATTCCATGCGGTGATTCAGCAATTTTCCGACATTCCCGAAAGTGAAATGGCAGAACGAAAGGCGTTCTCCTCGCTGCCTGACAATCTGACCTATCCTGCCATTACGCCTGTGCTGTTTCAATTCTTGTTTGATCGTGAACTGTAGCAGCTGCCAACAGGAACATATTCAAAAAGAACATTCCGCAAAAGCACCGGACGGAGCGATTTCGTCCGGTGCTTTTGTCAATATTCGCCAAGAACGCCACTGCAAATTTGTACAGAAATAATTGTGAAAGTGAATCAAAATCTATTGACTTTTCTATTTCTTCATGATATAATAAAAGAAAATGACTGGATTGTAGAAGGTTCTCCTAGAAAGGTTTTTAAAGAAAGCTTTGACTGCTGTGATAATGTTATTGTATTAGATGAATACACAATTATAAGATTAGTAAGAGTATTTAAACGATGGATTAGGCAAAGGAGAGGAAGAGAGTCTTATAATTCAAGACCAACATGGGATTTTTTATGGTTGAACATTAAATGGGTTTTTGAATTTAATCGAATGAAAAAAGGATTATTGCAGGAACTGAGCACTTATGGGGAGAAGGTTAAAATATTTAAACATTCAAAAGATGCGTATGCATTTGTTATAAAAAGCTATCTGCAAGCTTAGTTCAATAGAGGAAGTTATTATGATAAGAGTAGTACAAAAAGCAGATATAACTAAAGTAGCAGACATATGGCTGGATACTAATATAAAGGCACATAATTTTATATCTGCTCAATACTGGGAAAGTAATTATGAGATGGTAAAAGAAATGCTGTTACAGGCGGAGGTCTATGTGTGTGAGAGTAATGGGGAAATACAGGGATTTATAGGCTTAAACGGTGATTATATTGAAGGAATTTTTGTATGTGATAGATTGCAGTCGCAGGGCATAGGAAAACTTTTGCTGGATTTTGTAAAGGAAAGCAGAAAGCAATTAAGTTTAAATGTGTATCAGAAAAACACAAGAGCGATACATTTTTATCAGAGAGAAGGATTTGAGATTCAGAATGAAGGATTGGACGAAGCTACGGGCGAAAAAGATTATGTAATGACATGACGGTAATATGTGTATATTCCCTATAATGTATTCAGAGATAAATATTTTGATGTTAAATGTTAATTTTGTTCAAGACAGCAGATGCATTCTGCATAATGGAAAATATGATTTTGCAGGCGACAGAGCTTGGAATTGCTTCGAGTATAGTTTCAAGGGGCTACGAAACATTTGAAAACTGGGATGGGTCAATATTTACAATAAGCTAGTAGAGAACTCCCCAGGAATATGGTATAACAATAATAATCATGTATGAAAGAGACGGATTATTTTAATGAGAAAGACTATTGCATATTACCATCTTCCGGGGCTGTTTGAATTCTATGAGTTGTATGAAGCATTTTTGCCGGTATATCGCAAGCACAGGGAGTATTTCTATGACTGGTGCGGGATTGGCTCAATATATGGTGCGCCTGCAGACTGTATCTGGGGCGGCGGACGAATCGGTTCCGGTGAACATGGTGTGCAGGAAGTTATGAATCTGATGAGTGAGTATGGGATATCGGCAAGGCTGACATTCAGCAATTCACTGCTTCGCGAAGAACATTTAGCTGATGAAAAATGTAATGCGTTATGTAAGGCACTTAATGAAAGCGAAGGTATGAGGAATGCAGTCAGCAATGGCGTGATTGTACATTCAGACCTTCTTGCCGGGTATATGAAGAAGTATTATCCGAATCTTTATCTTGTATCATCGACAACGAAGGTGCTGACGGATTTCAATGATTTTCTGGATGAAGTAAAAAGAGAAGATTTCCAGTATGTAGTGCCGGATTTCAGGTTGAATAAAGCATTTGAGAAGCTGGATAAGCTGACAGATAAAGAAAAAGATAAGGTGGAATTCCTGTGCAATGAGTGCTGTTGGTTCGGATGTTACGACAGAAAGAACTGTTATGAGATTGTGAGCCGCCAGAATCTTGGCGAGGACTGTCCAGATCATGTATGCGTTGCACCGGATTCACAGAGTGGATACCGGTTTTCTAAGGCAATGGAGAATCCGGCATTTATCAGTGTTGATGATATTAGGAATACATATATGCCGATGGGGTTTTCTAATTTTAAGATTGAAGGACGCGGACTTGGAAGTGCGCTGGTGCTGGAATTTCTGTTGTATTATATGACGAAGCCGGAGTATCAGATACATGTGAGAGAAGATATATATCTGGATAATATGCTGGATTTATTCTGAAAATGTTATGAAACTAATATGATTTTTAAGGCACAAAGTACATTGCTTTGTGTCTTTTTTGTCTGAATGCAACTTGGCATGCTTATAATGCAACTTAGTAGTAAGCGTATAGACATGGGGATGGAAAAAGTATATATATGAATATTGTGGTAATGGTAAGCTGGATATAGTAGAATGGATTAATAAATACATGAAGTAATTCTCAATAAGGAGGGGCGTATGTCGGATATTATTAAGATAGAACATCTGAATAAATGTTTTGGTGATGTGAAGGCAGTTAATGACTTAAGTTTCCGAGTAAAGAAGGGAGAATTGTTTGCATTTTTAGGTGTAAATGGTGCTGGAAAAAGCACAACGATTTCTATTATATGCGGGCAGTTACGCAAGGACAGCGGAAATGTGTGGATTAAGGATAAAGAAGCAGACAGGGCAGGCAGTGAAACAAAGAGGCTGCTGGGAGTTGTGTTTCAGGACAGTGTTCTTGATAAACCTCTTACGGTTAAGGAGAATCTTAAAAGCATGGCGGCGTTGTATGGAATTACTGGAAATGCATTTGAAAAAAGACTGGCAGAACTGGTGGAGATACTTGATTTCGGAGATTATATTAACAGACCGGTTGGTAAGCTGTCAGGCGGACAGAGAAGAAGAATTGATATTGCAAGGGCGCTGATTCACAGACCGGAGATACTGATTCTTGATGAGCCGACGACGGGACTTGACCCGCAGACAAGGCTTCTTATATGGAATGTTATTGAGAGACTTCGTACAGAGGAGAACATGACGGTATTCCTTACAACTCATTACATGGAGGAGGCGGCAAGTGCCGGATATGTTGTGATTCTTGATAAGGGAAGCATCGTGGCAGAGGGAACTCCTTTGGAATTAAAGAATGAATATGTTCATGATACGATATCTTTGTATGGAGTTACAGAGGATGAGATTAAAGCTTTGAAAACAGAGTACAAAGCAATCCGTGATGGTTACAGGATTCAGGTTAAGAACACACTTGAAGCTACGAAAATGATTGTGAAACATCAGGAGATATTCCGTGATTATGAAGTCGTAAAAGGTGGTATGGACGATGTATTTCTTGCTGTGACTGGGAAAATATTGGGAGGTGGTCAGTGATGAAAGAGATAACCGCACTTGTAAGCAGAAACAGAAAACTCTTTTTTAAGGACAAAGGAATGTTATTCTCATCAATGATAACTCCGGTAATTCTTATTGTTTTGTATGCAACATTTTTAGCAAATGTATACAAGGACTCCTTCGTTTCTGCAACTAAGGACATGATTGATTTATCAGACAAAATAATTAACGGCACAGTGGCAGCACAGTTAGCTGCAGCACTTCTTGCAGTAAGCTGTGTAACTGTTACATTCTGCGTCAATCTTACGATGGTTCAGGACAGAGCCAGCGGAGCAAGAAAAGATTTTGATGTTTCGCCTGTAAGCAAAACAAAGATTTATATAGGATATTTCTTATCAACAGTACTTAATTCGCTTATGGTTAATGGCACAGCACTTGCATTATGCCTGCTTTACATATTGAAGATGGGCTGGTATATGAGTGCATCAGATGTAATATTTGTTATATTGGATATGATTCTGCTGGTGTTATTTGGAAGCACGCTTTCAAGCATTGTAAGCTATCCGCTAAAGACGCAGGGGCAGTTGTCGGCGGTTGGAACAATCGTAAGTGCAGGGTATGGATTTGTGTGTGGTGCATACATGCCGATATCTAATTTTAGTTCAGGGCTGCAGAAAGCATTGTCCTACCTTCCGGGTACATACGGAACTTCCCTGGTTAAGAACCATATGCTAAACGGAGTGTATAAAGAGATGGCAGACACAGGGCTTCCGTCAGAAGCGGTCACAGTCATAAGGAACACTCTCGACTGTAATCCTGTATTCAGGGGACATGTTGTTGGCGTGCCACAGATGTATTTAATCATGGCTGGGAGTATAGTTGTATTCGGAGCAGCTTATCTTCTGATTATCATGATTCGGGAGAGATAATAATCTTAATATAATCTTAATATCATATAAAAATGCTTAACCCCTTTTTTAACATAATTCTGGTAGATTTCAATTATGTTAGAAAAGGGGAATTTTTTATGTTTGACAACAGGATAAGAAAACATTTGTCATCATTCCGGGTTATAACAATTGGATTTGGTGGATTAATCATATTAGGAGCATTGCTTCTTATGCTGCCGGTTTCATCAGCCAGTGGCTGTGTAACACCGTTTGGTGATGCATTATTTACATCTACATCAGCGGTATGCGTTACCGGATTAGTAGTATTGGATACAGGAAGCTACTGGTCTTTATTTGGACAGCTTGTAATAATTACGCTTATACAGATAGGAGGGCTTGGTGTAATTACTGTTGCCGTTGCATTTTCTTTATTGTCAGGAAAGAAAGTGTCTTTAATGCAGAGAAGCTTTATGCAGGAATCTGTATCAGCACCGGTGGTTGGAGGAATAGTCAGGCTTACCGGATTTATATTAAAAGGAACATTCATTATAGAATTATCAGGAGCATTGCTTATGATGCCGGTATTCTGCAGAGATTATGGATTGAAAGGAATCTGGTTTGCAATATTTCATTCAATATCAGCATTCTGTAATGCAGGATTTGATGTGCTAGGAACAGCGGATAATCAATTTGCTTCAATGACGACATATGCCTGTAATCCTGTTATTAATATTACATTGATGCTTCTTATTGTGATAGGTGGAATTGGATTTGTTACGTGGGAAGATATTAAGAATAATAAGTATCATTTTAAAAGATATAAGATGCAGAGCAAATTAATAATTGTTACAACAGCCGTTCTTATAACAGTACCTGCAATTATATTTATGATAAATGATATGATGACTGGAAGCGAGAGAATGCCTGTATTTAAGGCACTTTTTCAATCAGTGACATTAAGGACTGCTGGATTTAATACGGTTGACCTTAATGCAATGAAACAGGCATCTGTAATGATTATGATAATTCTTATGCTTATAGGTGGTTCACCAGGTTCAACAGCAGGTGGTATGAAAACAACTACATTTGCAGTTCTTATGGGAAACATGGTGGCAACATTTAAGAGAAATAAGAATATTCATTTTTTTGAAAGAAGAATAGATAACGATACAGTTAAAAATGCAGCTACGATAGCTATGATGTATATTACATTATTTGTTACGGGCGCATTTATTATAAATGTCACAGATGGAATTTCATTAGGAAAATGTCTTTTTGAAACAGCATCAGCAGTAGGTACGGTCGGATTGACATTAGGTATTACTCCACAGCTTGGAATATTATCAAGAATTGTTCTTATTATTCTTATGTTTATGGGCAGAGTTGGCGGTCTTACTTTAATATATGCTGCTTTTTCTGGAAATGGAAACAGCTATTCAAAATTTCCTGAAGAAAAGATTAATATAGGATAGGAGCACAATATGAAAAAGAATGTATTACTTATAGGAGCCGGAAGATTTGGAAAACATATGGCTATGCAGCTTAATCAGCTTGGACATCAGGTGATGGCAGTTGATACTGATGAGAACAGAATTAACGATGTTATGAATATAGTCACAAATGCACAGATTGGAGACAGCACGAATGCTGAATTTTTAAAATCATTAGGTGTTGGAAATTTTGATGTGTGTATGGTGACAATTGGTGACAGTTTTCAGAATTCGCTGGAAACAACATCACTGTTAAAGGAACTTGGAGCCAGATATGTGGTATCAAGAGCTGAGCGGGATGTACAGGAAAAATTCCTGCTGCGTAATGGTGCAGATGCGGTTGTATATCCTGAAAAACACGAAGCAAAGTGGGCTGCAGTACGCTACACTGCGGACCATATTCTTGATTTAATACAACTGGATAATACTCATGCAATTCTTGAAGTGGAAGTTCCTGAGTCGTGGTTAGGAAAAAGTATTATTGAACTTGATATAAGAAAAAAATATGGAGTAAACATAATGGCTATAAAGCATAATGACTCAATAAATGTAAATGTTGAACCAGATATTGTACTTACAGAAGATATTACATTACTTGTGTTAGGAGATTATAAAAATCTGAAAAAATGCTTTAAGGTTTAAGATTAGGGGGCATGAGCATGAAGACGGGATTGATTATAATAATACTGATAGTTGTGATATTATTATTTATGGCAGCAGGATGGTATGTTATGAATAAAATAGACGGATTTATGAACAGAACAAGAAGAACCAATGACAAAGATACAATGAATGCTGTATTGAATGAAAGTGATGATAACGAAAAAAAGAGATATTAAATTGAAAATGTGTTATTATATACAAAATAAAATAAGGTGGTAATTATAACGGAAAAGACATTAAAAAAACTTGTAAAAGAATTCTTAATAACAATAGGCCTTTTAAGCATTGCAACAGTAATAGGAATGCTGCTTATATATATTGGATTTACAGAATCAAATGTTATTATGGTATATCTTCTGTGCGTGCTTTTGATTTCGATATTCACTAATGGATATATCTGGAGTGTGGCGGGTTCGCTTGTAAGTGTTGTTCTGATGAATTTCTTCCTGACAGAACCAAGATTTACTTTTCATACATATGACACAGGATATCCGCTCACATGTGTTATTATGCTTGCTGCGTCAATGCTTACAGGAACTCTGGAATCTAAACTGAAAAAACATGTTCGTATGTCAGAACAGGCTGCTTACAGGGAAAAGACACTACAGTTAAGGGCTAATCTTTTAAGGACGATTTCACACGATTTAAGAACACCACTCACATCAATATCAGGTAATGCCAATAATCTTATGTACAATTATGATAAGCTTGATAATGATACGAGAGAGCAGATATTTACAGATATATATGATGATTCAGAATGGTTAATCAGTCTGGTAGAGAATATATTGTTTGTAACAAGGTTTGAGGATGGAACAGTAACTCTTAATATGTCTGACCAGCTGATAGATGAAGTTATTGCTGAAGCGTTAAAACATATCAACAGAAAAAGCTGTGAACATAAAATACATGTGGATTGCGGCAAAGAACTGCTTCTTGTGAGAATGGATGTCAGACTTATAATACAGGTTATTATTAATATAGTTGATAATGCGATAAAGTATACACAGGAAGGCTCTGATATATATATTAAAGCAAGAAAAGAAGGCAGATATGTAATTATATCCGTTGAAGATAATGGCGAGGGAATACCTGATGATATGAAAGAAAATGTATTTGATACATTTTTTACCTGTAACAATGAAATTGCAGATAACAGAAGAAGTCTCGGACTTGGGTTATCTTTATGTAAAACTATTATAAATGCACATGGAAGTGAACTGGAATTAAGGGATAATACACCACATGGATGCATTTTCGAATTCAAACTGCAGTTAAGTGAGGTACATTTAAATGAATAAAACGCAGGTTCTTGTAGTTGAGGATGATTCACCAATAAGAAATCTCATAACAACAACATTAAAAACTAATAATTACAGGTATTTAACTGCTGTAAATGGAGAGAGTGCCATCTCGCAGACTGCATCACATAATCCTGATATAATTCTGCTAGACTTAGGACTTCCTGATATAGATGGGGTGGAAGTTATAAAAAAGATAAGAACATGGACTAATACACCAATAATTGTTATAAGCGCAAGAACTGAAGATGCTGATAAGATAGAAGCACTTGATGCAGGGGCAGACGATTATCTTACAAAGCCATTTTCAGTAGATGAGCTTCTTGCAAGGTTGCGTGTAACAGTAAGAAGACTGTCGCTTATGCAGACAGATATGACTCAGAATACAAGTGTATTTGAGAATGGAGATTTAAAAATTGATTACGCGGCTGGCTGTGCATATCTGAATGGAGAGGAGCTGCATCTTACACCTATTGAATATAAGCTTCTTATATTATTATCAAGAAATGTAGGAAGAGTGCTGACATACACTTATATTACTAAGAATATATGGGGGAGTTCATGGGAAAATGATCTGGCATCACTTAGAGTATTTATGGCAACATTAAGAAAGAAAATTGAAAAAGATGTCAATTCCCCGCAGTATATACAGACGCATATTGGTATAGGATACAGAATGTTAAGAGTATAATTATGGATTCCCTCATAAAAGTGTAAAACGGTGTATAATATAACCATAAAATATATGGAGGTTAATTATAAAAGGGGCATACGTTAAAATAGGACTAAATCAAGAGAAACCTTATAAAACAAGGGCTTGAATGATTTAAGTCCTATTTTTTCATATCAATTTTGAGGTAAGAGGACTCAATACTATAATTGAAATTGAACGTTTACATGGTGTAAAATGAAAGAAAACAGATAAAGGAGATTTGAATTATATGAATTATATTACATTAAATAATGGAGTTAAAATTCCACAGATAGGTCTTGGTGTTTTTAGAACACCAGACGGAGCTGATACAGCTAATGCAGTAAAATGGGCGATTGAGGCTGGATACAGACATATTGATACAGCTAAGGTTTACGGCAATGAAAAAAGCGTAGGCGAAGGCATACGTATGAGTGGCATTGACAGAAGGGATATATTTGTTACAACTAAGCTTTGGAATGAGGATATTAGACAGGGAAGAACTAAAGAAGCATTTTTACAGAGCTTGGAAGACATGGGACTTGATTACATAGACTTGTATCTTATTCACTGGCCAGCTAACGGTTATGAGAAGGCGTGGGCAGATATGGAGGACCTGTACAAGGCTGGCAAAATCAAGGCAATCGGTGTAAGTAACTTCAATGTTCACCATCTTGAGACTCTCAGTGAAAACTGGACAGTTGTACCAGCGGTTAACCAGATTGAGATTCATCCTTATTACGCTAATATTGAAAATGTTGAATATGCTAAGAAGAATGGTATTGCAATAGAAGCCTACAGCCCACTTGGAGGCAACGGAGCAGGAACACTTGAAAATGAGGTGATTATTGCACTGGCTGACAAGTATGGTAAGACACCTGCACAGATTGTTTTAAGATGGGAGCTTCAGAGAGGAATAATTGTACTTCCAAAGTCAACGCATCAGGAAAGAATTATTTCTAATTTTGAAGTGTTTGATTTTGAATTGTCTGAGGGTGATATGAATGCCATAAATGAGCTTAACAAGAACGAAAAACACGGTTCTGACCCAGAAACATTTAATTTTTAAGAGGAACTTGACTTTTGAATCGGCTTAAAAATCGAAACACGGCACAAAGCACCGAATATTCTAATCAACCAGTCCCTTGTTCTTCCACTTTCCGCTATTCCAGCGCAGCACCATGCCGACAGCCCTGATGCACTCGTCACTTGCGAGTCCGATGTAAGCACCGACTGCGAGAAGCCCCAGATGAAGTCCGAAGAAGTATGTTCCACCGACCGCCGCAAGGTACATGAAAACAGCACCCATGACAACCGGGAATACGGCGTCACCGCTTGTCTTCAGTGCCTGACCATATACCAGATTGGTGACTCTTCCAAACTCCAGCACAATATCGATGGCGAGAAGCTTTGTGACAAGATTTATCATCTGTACATCATTCGTGAAGATCCGCACAATGTAGTTACCTAAAAGCGCAAATGTGATAGAAAGGCAGGATGCCGTAATCACACCGTAGATAGCGGCCTTGCGAGTGCCCCTATCACATTCGTCATACTCCTTTGCTCCGATATGCCAGCCGGTCAGGATGGCATTTGCCTGAGCTAAGGCAGCACCGATACAGTACGAAAAGTTAGCAATCTGTGTGGCATAAGAGCGCGCAGTGACGTTCAGTCCGTCAGCATCCATCTGGTTCATGAATCGCACTACAAGAGTCATTGCGATATTGTAAAGCGCGGTTTCACAGGCAGACGGGAAGCCAATCTTTATAATCTGTCCGAGAATTTTTCCGGGAGCTATGCGCTCGGGACTGTCCTTTGCCTTGATGAGCACAGCGCCCATTGTGGCAACAATAATCAGATTGATAATACGTGAAATAACCGTTGCTGTGGCAACACCCATAACGCCCCAGTTCATTACAAAGAGAAAAACAGCATTGAGTATAAAGTTAATGACATTTCCAATAATTGATGCCCAAAGTGACTGTTTTGTGTAGCCGAAAACTCTCAGGTAGCTTGAATAAATCGGTATGAGAGCATTTAAAAAGCAGGCACCTCCAACAATGCGCAGATAAGTATTTGCCGAATCAAAAAGCGCCGGTGCAATGCTGACCATTTTAAGAATATTACCGGAAAAAACAGCCAGAAACACAGACATGAGCACACCTATTACAGCGTTAAATATAAGCCCAAGCTGCCTTGCCTGATATGCTATACCCGGTTTTCCGGCACCGATATTCTGCGTCATGACGGCAACCATACCGCTTGAGATGACACCAAACATGATGATGAAAACGGAGATATATGTATTTGCCGTGCCGACAGCACCAACCGCCTGGTCGCTCACGGATGACAGCATAAGAGTGTCGACCATGCCTGACAGCATGTAAAAAAGTGTTTCGAAGCATATTGGAATGGAAAGCTGTGTAAGTGTTTTTCTTTGAACCTGCATATGGATTACCTGATTTATAATGTATGTATACTTTGCGATATTAACAGAAAGAATGCAAACTTCTCATTATAAACTTCATTTGGGAGAGGAAGATATAAAGAAGAGAAGCTTGCATGCATCAATCAATATATTACATTATCACAAATAATTCTTGTATTATTTCAAGAAAAAATTGTACTATTTCTACTTTATCTATAATTTAGTCTCAGAAAATGAAATGCTATAAACCAAGGGTAAGTATACAGGTTTTGCTATGCTTATCCCAATCGCTATTGCATTTATCACAGTAATATGCTATATGGTATCCGCCATTGTCGGTATATGATTTTGTTATTGCATAGTACCCGGCCTTGAGTTTAACGGTGCGTCCGTCTAGGAATTTAATCTCTCTTCGACAGTACTCATCATCCCTGTCAGGGCTAGGTTTCTGGCTGATGGTTGGAACATCAGGATTAGGTGTACCATTGTTATCAACATAGTCGGTCTCTATCTCGCTGTAATAAGCCTTAAGATTAGCCCAATCAGATGCAACCTTTGATTTATGTATATATGAAATAAATTGAGGCGCGAGAATTCCGATAAGAACCGCCATTATTGAAATTACAATTATAAGTTCTACAAGTGAAAAGCCTTTGTTGGAGCTAGAGCTTCTTTGCATATATGTACCTCCTAAAAAGAGCCGGTAGCTCTGTAATCTGCAAACTTTGAATAATATAAAACCATAGCAGCGTTGTTGTCAACAGAAAATAAAAATTTGCAAAATTGATGAAATATTGAATTATTCAGATTACAATTTGCAATTTATATTACAAAAATCAGCAGTTTTATTGTAAAATGAAAGTAACAATTCAGAACTACCAAACTTAAGGGTAAAATTAGAAGGTTTTGAATAGTTACCAAAATACAATAAAAATGATGGATATGGAGAGTGTTGACATGTGTGATGTGAAAAAATACTATAATATTTATGATGAACTCAAAAAACTAAAGCCGGAAGATACGTTACAGTTGGTAATGGAAGCAGAAAATGATGAGGAGAAACAATTTTTTGAAATGCTTGGAAACTATCTGCTTCAGGAAAAACAAAATAAGGTGATTGAGAGGAATTTATTTTAGTGAAAAGATATGTAATTATTGCAGGGTTAAATGGAGCAGGAAAATCGACATTGTATCAAGTGATGGATTAATAGCAGGTAGAAAAATGTATTTTGAATTAAAAGAAAACCGGCCACACGGCACACCGGAAAATCCGTTCAGTCAATACCATATCAGTGATGTAAAGCGTGCATTCCAGATTCCGGTACATTGGCACGATGAGCTGGAAATAATATATGTAAAGCAGGGCAAGCTGCATGTGACCATATCAGGTGAAAACTATATAGGAAGCCCAAAGGATGCATTTGTGGTATCTCCGGGCAGTCAGCATTTCATGGGCTCGCCGACAGGAGATGCAGATTATTACACGTTTCTGTTTCCTCTTGAATATATATCATTTCAGACGGACGATCTCATGGAAAAATCAATCCTATCCCCGCTCAAACGAGGCAGACTTATGATTAGTCCTCAGATAAATGATACAGCAGCAGATATATGCGAGCGGCTGATAGAGATAAATGCACAGATATCAGGGAAAAACGCAGAAAACACAGATGCTGCAAATATAGAGGCGCAATTTGAGACAAAAATAACTCTCATCAAATTCATCCGGAAAATGTGGAGAAATGGTCTGATTCTGGAAAATGGCACAAACGGCATCAACACAACAGAAAAAGAAATGATAACGTATATTTGGCAAAACTATACAAGGGAAATTTCACTGAAGGAATTTGGTGCACAGTTTCATTTGTCAGAAAAATACATATCACGCTATTTTAAAGAGCATTTTCATATTACGCTGTCACAGTATGTCAATCATCTCAGACTGGAGCATGCCAGACAGCTATTGGAGGAATCAGCAGCTTCCGTTACAGAGGTTGCGATGTGCAGTGGATATCAGAATGTGAGCTATTTTATACGCAGCTTCAAGAAAATGTATGGGGTATCACCTCTTAAATACAGAAATTTTCAAACTTTACCTTGACAAAGTGACAAAAAGAGCATAAAGTATATTAAAAGATTAATTTAACAGTGTTTCAAAACCGATGAGAAAGAAGAGTAGACCTTTCCGGATATCTCAGAGAGCTGCAGATGGTGGGATTGCAGTATGGATGGATTTGTTGAATGGCCTTTCGAGGGTGATCCGAAGCGTTTGATCGTACAGATCATAGTTTCTTAACGATTAAATCAGTAGGCGTCACCGGGAACCGAACCCGTTATCATTTCGGCATGTATATTAGTACATGACAGAGTGGACAATTCGTCAAATTGAGTGGTACCGCGATAATAAGAATTTATTACCGTCTCAAGCATTAGCTTGAGGCGGTTTTTTGCATAAACACCCACATGATGAAATGTCGTTAGCGCAAATTTGATTTGAGGCTATGACATTTGGCCTGTTGCGGCAGGTTTATGAGAAAATCGCGAACATCGGGAAACAAACACTTCACAAAGAAAGTGAGGAATTCAATATGAAAAAGAAAGTATTATCAGTAATTTTAGCAGCAGTTTGCACCATGGGCCTTATGGCAGGCTGTGGAGCAGAGGGTTCAAAGGGCTCTACACAGAGTGGCGCAAAGGGTGACAGCTACACAGTAGGTATTTCGCAGTTTGCAGAGCATGGCTCTCTTGACAACTGCAGGGAGGGCTTCTTAGAGGGCCTCAAGGAAGAGGGCATCGAGGAAGGTAAAAACCTAAAGGTTGATTACCAGAATGCACAGACAGATACCGGTACAGCAAGCACTATTGCAGACAGCTTCGTATCTGAGAAGGTTGATATGATTTGTGCCATCGCTACACCATGTGCAGCCAGCGCCTACAATTCAGCTATGAATGCAGACATTCCAACGGTATACACAGCAGTTTCAGATCCTGTTGTAGCAGGTCTTGCTAAGGAGGACGGCTCAAGTGTCGGAAACATTACAGGCTCATCAGACGTGCTTCCTGTTGAGGAGCAGCTTAAGATGATCAGGGAGATGATGCCGGAAGCAAAGAAAATCGGTATTCTCTACACCACAAGTGAGGCAAACTCATGCAGCACCATTGAGGAGTACAAGGAGCTTGCAGATAAATACGATTTTGAAATCGTTGACACCGGAATAAACACATCAGCAGATATTGAGATTGCAGCATCAGATCTTGTTTCCAAGGTTGACTGCCTGTGCAACCTCACAGACAACACAGTAGTAAATGCACTCCAGACTGTTCTTGACAAGGCAAATGGAGCAAAGATTCCGGTATTCGGAAGTGAAATTGAGCAGGTTAAATCAGGCTGTGTCGCTTCAATGGGAATCGATTACTACCAGCTTGGAATCGAGACAGGAAAGATGGCAGCAAAGATTTTAAAGGGTGAGGAGAAAGCCTCTGACACTCCGTTTATCACAGCTTCAAAGGCAGAGCTTTATGTAAACACTGCAGCAGCAGACAAGATTGGCATGACACTTGATGCAGATTATATCAAGGATGCAGCCGAGACATTTGATAAGATTGAAGTAAAATAGTTACGTTGATTTTTAAAGCAGGGGAGGATACACCGTGACACTAGTTTTAAGCGTTTTAGAGCAGGGCATGATTTATGCGATCATGGCTCTTGGAATATATATCACATACACCATACTGGATTTTCCGGATCTGACCGTAGATGGAAGCTTTCCGCTTGGAGCGGCACTTTCGGCGGTACTCATCACAAAGGGCGTTAATCCGATACTCACACTGCTTGTGACATTTGCGGCAGGTGCGTTTGCCGGAATGCTGACCGGAATCATCCATGTGAAGCTCAAGGTGCGTGATCTTTTATCGGGAATTATCATGATGACAGCGCTTTACACGGTGAATCTTCGTATTGCAGGAAGAGCAAACCTGCCAATATACAATATGACCACACTTTTCGACAATGATTTTGTCAGAAATGTATTTAAGGGCGGCTTAGCACAGTTTTCAAATGTGATTATCATCCTTGTTATCACACTTGTGATGAAATTCCTGCTAGACTGGTACATGAGCACAAAGTCAGGATATCTGCTTCGCGCCGTAGGTGACAACGAGACTATCGTTACATCTATGGGTGTGGACAAGGGCATCACAAAAATCATCGGCCTTGCAATCGCCAACGGCCTTTGCAGCTTAAGCGGATGCATTTTTGCACAGCAGCAGAGATATTTCGATGTATCAATGGGAACCGGAACAATGGTTATCGGACTGGCGAGCGTTATTATCGGAATCAGCCTGCTTAAAAAGGCAACATTTTTGCATGTGACCTCGAGTGTTGTTATCGGAGCGATTGTATACAAGGCCTGTGTGGCAATCGCTATAAAGCTTGGTATGCCGTCGAGCGATTTGAAGCTCATTACAGCGGTATTGTTCCTCATCATTCTGGTGCTTGGAATGGATAGAAACAAAAGAAAGAAGGTGGCATAATGTTAGAGCTCAACCATATCCACAAATTATATAATCCGGGAACAGTCAACGAGATATGCCTCTTTGATGATTTTAATCTGAAAATAGATGATGGACAGTTTGTTTCCGTTGTAGGAAGTAATGGCTCCGGAAAGACATCTATGCTCAATATCATCTGCGGTTCTATCCCTATTGACGGTGGCAGCATAGTGGTAAACGGCACTGACATCACAAAGCAGAAGGATTTTATCAGACACCGCCGCATAGGCCGTGTATTTCAGGATCCGTCAAAGGGAACCTGTCCTTCCATGACAATCCTTGAAAATCTGTCCATAGCTGACAATAAAGGAAAGACATACGGTCTGGGCCGTGGTACAAACCACAGCAGGATAGAGCATTACAAGGAGATGCTTGCCGAGTTAAACCTCGGACTTGAGGATAAGCTTCACACAAAGGTTGGCGCACTTTCAGGAGGTCAGAGACAGACACTTGCGCTTCTCATGGCTACGATGAATCCAATCGAGTTTCTCATCCTTGATGAGCACACAGCAGCCCTCGATCCAAAGACTGCTGAGATTGTAATGCAGCTCACAGGCAAGATTGTGGCAGAGAAGAAGGTCACAACAATCATGGTCACACACAATCTGCGCTACGCTGTTGAATACGGAGACCGCCTTATCATGATGCATCAGGGCAAGGCGATAATAGACAAGGCCGGCGCCGATAAGAAGGCTATGCAGGTTGATGATATTCTTGGCACATTCAATGAGATCAGTATTGAGTGCGGAAACTAGGGTGTGCGAAATGTAAATATGAATTGAAAATGTCCTCCTGTGGGAGTATTGTATAACTATACTTCTACTAGGAGGACATTTTATATTTCAAGGATTATAGATGAGGAGATGAAAAAAGGTGATTTATTTGTGATAACCGGGATGTCGGGCGCTGAACTTGCGATAAGGGTATTAGATATACCTGATGATGATATAATCATACCCTCATCATCCCCGACATAATACATCCTCCGGCGGCTCCACATTCCATAACATCAGCAAGTCGCGGAACACTAATGTCTGGCATAGCATCATAAGCGGGTGGTGCATCGGAAGCTGTGCTGTCATCGCTTGAAGCAATATTAATGCCGCCGATTGCATAAACCGGTATCCCAACCGCATCACAGACATTTTTGAGGAAATCAAGTCCGCGCGGAGGCAGTCCTTTTTTGCAGTCGGTTGCAAAAATATGTCCTGCCGTCATATATGTGGCACCAAGCTGTTCGGCTTTTATGGCATCTTCTACAGAATGGACAGAGGTTCCGATAACCTTGAAGAATTGTTGATAATTGTCAGTGCTTTTTGACATACCTGTGGATATATTGCCGGACATATTTTTTTTGACATAAGCTTCGAGGATTGGCAATGGCAGATGTATATATGGATGCTCAAGCTCCATTGCTACATTTATAAAGCTGTGCAGCATGCACTGCACATCATATTTTTTACACAGAGCAATCACATCGCGTGCCAGAGACAGATATTCTGCCTCCGGCATATCCTTTTCCCTGAGCACAATTGCATGGGGATGGAGCTTACAGACGCGCTCGAGCTGTTCCATGAACGGACGGCTGCAAAGGTGTCTGTTTGTGATAGCGATTATATTATCACTCTGTAAAGCATGTTTTGAGTTTTCGTATTCGTATAAGAGTTTTTCCTTATTCATATTTGTTCCTACATATTCATATATACATATTTATATCTGTTAAAATTAAAATGATTACTAATTCTAATTCAAGCATTTCATTGTTTACAGGATTCCTACACGTAAATATAGTCGCTCATCACCGGCTGCAAACCATTGTCGAGCAGTGCATTAAATACCTCATCCACGCTTCTGCCATCAGAGATTTCAAACTGGTCATCGCCCTTGTCCTCTATATCGTCCACATGGCTTCCGATTCCGGTGCTGACACCGGCTGAAATCTTGGTGGCGGCGATATTTACGAGATTGTCACGCACACGCGCTACCTCTCTAGTAGATATGGTGATGCTTGCAAACGGCATGAAGAGCCTGTAAGCGCATACCACCTGAAGGAGCTGTGTCTCGTGGACATCCTTTGGATTGATACGGTCATTGTTTATGATAGGGCACAGACGAGGGCATGAGAATGCAATCTCAGCTCTTGGATATTTTTTCTGGAGCAGGTATGCGTGATATCCGGTGGCAAGTGCATCCTTTCTGAAATCATCGAGACCTAAAAGTGCGGCAAAGCCGACACCTCTCATACCACCCTTAAGAGCACGCTCCTGTGCATTTACACGGTAAGGGAAAATTCTCTTGTGTCCGGCAAGGTGGAGAGTCTCGTATTTGTCAGAGTTGTAGGTCTCCTGGAAAACGGTCACATAGTCAGCACCGCACTCGTGCAGGTATGCGTACTCGTCAGAGTTCATAGGATAAACCTCAAGACCTATAACCTTGAAATATTTGCGGGCAATTTTGCATGCCTCTCCAATGTATTCGACGTCTGACATTTTCTTGCTCTCACCGGTGAGAATCAGGATTTCCTGAAGACCGGTTTTGGCGATTGCAGCCATTTCCTTTTCGATTTCTGAGGCATTCAGCTTTGCGCGGTTGATTTTATTGTGACAGTTGAAACCACAGTAGATACAGTAGTTTTCGCAGTAGTTTGATATGTAAAGCGGTGTAAACATGCACACGCTGTTGCCGAAGTGCTTTCTGGTCTCAAGCTGTGCAGCCTGTGCGATTTCCTCAATAAATGGCTGTGCAGCAGGCGAGAGCAGAGCCTTGAAATCCTCCAATGTGCGGTATTCGTGGGAGAGTGCCGCGCGTACATCGGCTGCGGTGTATTTGTCGTAGTCGTAGGCATCCATTTCGGCAACAACCCTGTCCATGATATCGGAGTCAAGCACCTCCATATCAGGCAGATATTTCATATGGTCTATTCTGTTTTTCTTCATGTCCTCGAGGATTACTTCGTTTACAATGCTGTCGTTGAAGTGGTCATCGTGGGCGATATTTGCATTGATATCTTTGTCATTTGTTATATTTGTATCGTTAGTCATTATGTGTTCCCTTCAAAAGCTAAGTGTCATTTATGATTAGTCGCGCAGATATCCTGTCAGAGGAGATGATGCGCTGGCTCCTTTGGTCAGAGTGCGTCCGAGTCCTGACAGATAAGCCATTCTTCCGGCCTCGATAGCCTTTTTAAATGCCTCTGCCATTATCTCAACATCACCGGCTGTTGCAACAGCGGTGTTTGCCATGACTGCGGCAGCACCCATTTCCATAGCCTCGCATGCCTGTGAAGGACGGCCTATGCCTGCATCCACGATGATAGGCAGGTCGATTTCGTCAATCAGAATCTGGATAAATTCCTTTGTGCAGATACCCTTGTTTGAGCCGATTGGTGCACCGAGAGGCATGATGCAGGCAGCGCCGGCGTTTGCAAGGTCTCTTGCCACGTTGAGGTCAGGATACATGTAAGGCATTACGACAAAGCCCTCCTTTGCGAGAATCTCTGTAGCCTTTATTGTCTCAAAGTTGTCCGGAAGCAGATATTTGCTGTCGCGCATGATTTCAATTTTTACGAAGTCTCCACAGCCCAGCTCGCGGGATAAACGTGCGATTCTTACAGCCTCATCGGCATTTCTGGCGCCTGATGTGTTTGGAAGCAGTGTGACATTGTCCGGAATATAGTCGAGGATGTTTGCCAGTCCTCCATCGTTTGCACGGCGCAGAGCCAGTGTGATAATCTGTGCATCAGCCTTCTCAATGCAGGCCTTTACCAGGTCGAGTGAAAACTTTCCCGATCCAAGGATGAAACGTGAGGTAAACTCGTGACCTCCTAAAACTAATTTGTCGTTTGCTAAATCTATATTTTTACTCATGATTAACTCCTTATATTTTTATTGATGGTGTAAAAAGTGTTTGTTTTTAATCAGCCCCCGCCCATAAAGCTTAAAATCTCTACCACATCGCCGTCGGCGATAGCAGTGCTGTCATACTCAGTCTTTGGAAGAATCTCTTCATTCAGCTCCACAACGATGTGCTTAGGGTTGTAATTGTTAGCTGAAAGATACTGCGAAACAGTCATGCCGCATACATCTGCAGCTTCTTTACCGTTGATTTTTACCATTGTGCGTCTCCTTTCCGGATTGAGATGTGGAAAAAGCGGGGATTACCCCGAAGCAATACATTAAAAAAGAGTTCACAAAGTAATACACCCGCGGTGGTGTACCCCTTCATGAACTCTGTTCACTCTCAAAAATCCGTTATTAAACTATGTAAATATGTAAAATTAAAAGGGAGATACCAATAATTTTACAAACATGAGTATAGTACCTTGCACCGGCAAAGTCAACTGATTTTTAATAAAACCGCATTACGTTACTGATATGTTGTAACTGCATTACAACAATTTCCAACAAATTTTACATAACGCAGACAGTATATTTTCATTAGAATGATATGATTAAAGGGTCAAAAGGTATCATCGATGCATGCGTAGCATGTAGTAATCTGATTAATCATAAATGAGGGGCAAAATATCTTTTGACCCTCATATCATGTAATAAAAGGTAATAAAAATGATATTGAATAATTTCTGATAGCCGATTTGATGGAGGAAAATAATGTTTGACGAAGAAATGATAACAAAATACAGATACATAATATTACTTCTTGGCACAGCAGTATCGTTTGTGTTTGGCTTTGCGGTGGCATTTGCACTTGCTAAGCTGTGTGGAGTGATGGCTGTAAAGGCAGTGCTCAATATAGCTTTCACGGCAGGCGGTATCACAGGAATGCTTGGCTTTGTGTGCATTTGTCTGGCTGAGCTTAGACGCATATAGTACATCAGAAAGCTTATGTATCGCGCGGTTTTGCGAATGTGTGTGGGGAATCTGAATAGTTACTAATAAGAAAAGAAAGGAAACGGAATAAATTATTTTGACATACGACGAAATAAAAAAGAACAAAGAAATATGTGAATGCCTGCGCAAGGGAGATGAAAACCTCGGAGTGCTGGGCTACACAGATCATTCGGCGGCACACTGTACGATGGTTGCAAAGCGGGCTGCATATATTTTAAAAAAATTTGGATACAGTGAAGAGAAAATTGAGCTTGTGAAGATTGCGGGCTTTATGCATGATATTGGAAATGTGGTCAACAGAAAGCATCATGCTGAGTACGGAGCGATTTTAGCGAACGAGATTCTTAAAAAGACTGATATGAGCATGAAGGACAGGATTACGGTTGTCTCTGCGATAGGTCATCACGATGAGTCCACAGGAGGAGCAACGGACCCGGTCTCTGCAGCTCTTATCATTGCAGACAAGACAGACGTGCGAAGAAACCGTGTCAGGGAAAAGGCAAAGGAAAATTTTGACATTCACGACAGGGTAAATTACGCTGTTACGGATGCGGCGCTCAAGATTAATATAGATAAAAAGGTCATTGCGCTCAATCTTCAGATTGATACAAGCATCTGCTCGATGTATGAGTATTTTGACATTTTCTTAGGGCGCATGATGATGTGCCGCGGTGCCGCCGGGATACTCGGAGCTACCTTCAAGCTGACAGCCAATGGCTCTAAGGTATTGTGATGAGTGCATGGGCAGATATTATTGGGCAAAAAATCATCAATGGATATGAATAGTTACTGATTTTGCATAAAAGTGCATATTCGCACACAAACAAAACAAAATACAAATTTTATCGAAAAACTTACTTATAAAGTTTCTCAACTCTTGAACTTAAAAATGATTGATAGTATAATTTAAACGATTGGTGAAAATAAGATTAAATGATAAGGAGGAAATCGCAATGATTACCTGGAACAACTTGGATACCCTGGAATCCTTCAAGGAGCTTTCTAAAGTGGGACGTGTTGACATAAAAGAGGCCATGTCAGGAGACAATGGCGCTAAGCGTGTCAAGGAGTACAACATCCCAATGGCAGAGGGATTCACTTACAACTTTGCTGCAAAGCAGGTGGACGCAGATGTGCTTGAGGCACTTGCAAAGCTTGCAAAGGAGGCTCAGCTTACAGAGAAATTTGAGGCACTTTACAATGGTGCTGTTATCAATACAGGTGAGAACCGTCTCGTTCTTCACCAGCTCACTCGTGGACAGCTCGGAGATGCTGTAGTGGCAGACGGAGTTGACAAGCGTAAATTCTACGTAGAGCAGCAGGAGAGAATCGCTGAGTTCGCAAACAAGGTTCACTCAGGCGAGATTACAAACGCAGCAGGAGAGAAGTTTACAACAGTTGTTCAGATAGGAATCGGCGGAAGCGATTTAGGACCTCGTGCTATGTACTTAGCACTTGAGAACTGGGCAAAGAAAAACAATACATTCAAGATGGAAGCCAAATTCATCAGCAATGTTGACCCTGATGATGCGGCAAGCGTGCTGGCATCAGTTGACGTAGCTCACTCTATTTTCATATTAGTATCAAAATCAGGTACAACACTTGAGACTCTTACAAATGAGTCATTCGTAAAGGATGCATTAAAGAACGCAGGACTTGATGCTTCTAAGCACATGATTGCTGTAACAAGCGAGACATCACCACTTGCAAAGAGTGATGATTACCTTGCAGCCTTCTTCATGGATGATTACATCGGAGGACGTTACTCATCAACATCAGCAGTTGGTGGAGCAGTTCTCTCACTTGCATTCGGTCCTGAAGTATTTGCACAGTTCCTCGACGGAGCAGCAGCAGAGGATAAGCTTTCAAAGAATGCAGACATCATGGAGAATCCTGAGATGCTCGACGCACTCATCGGTGTTTACGAGAGAAACGTACTCGGATATCCTAGCACAGCAGTGCTTCCATATTCACAGGCACTCAGCCGTTTCCCTGCACATTTACAGCAGGCTGATATGGAGTCAAACGGCAAGTCGGTTAACCGTTTCGGTGAGCCTGTAGATTATGTGACAGGACCGGTTATCTTTGGTGAGCCTGGAACAAACGGACAGCACTCATTCTATCAGCTCCTTCATCAGGGAACAGATATTGTGCCACTCCAGTTCATCGGTTTCAAGAACAATCAGCTTGACACAGATGTAGTCATCCAGGACAGCACAAGCCAGCAGAAGCTCTGTGCAAACGTAGCAGCTCAGATAGTTGCATTTGCATGTGGTAAGGCAGACGACAACAAGAACAAGAACTTCGAGGGTGGACGTCCTTCAAGCATTATCATCGGAGACCAGGTAAATCCTGCATCTCTTGGTGCACTCCTTGCACACTTTGAGAACAAGATCATGTTCCAGGGCTTCTTATGGAATGTAAACAGCTTCGATCAGGAAGGTGTTCAGCTTGGAAAGATACTTGCAAAGAAGGTTCTCGCACATGAGACAGACGGAGCACTTAAGGAGCTCAGCGATATGCTTAATATCTAGTACATCGAAAAATAAGTTAAGATACAGAAATATAAAAACGAGCCGCAATCCTGTGGGTATCAGGATTGCGGCTCGTTTTGTTCTGCCATAATACATCCGGGTTAAAGATGATTTATGGTTACTGTTAGGTGTGAACAGTAACCATATATGACAAACTGGGTGAGATAATTTATTTAGGTTTATAGTTACTAATGTTGATAAATGTTATCATTATTTGTGTGCTTTGTGAAAGACAACATCATCCTTGATATTGCTGTCGTATTTGGTATAAGCATGGCTATGGCTGTTCTTTCCGGCTGCATCACTGTCGTCCTTCTCAGGACCGTTCTCCATCCACCAGGCATAGGCTGCAGCGCCGATACAAACGGCAGCACACACGACAATTATTATTGCTTCAAGCATTTTAAATCCTCCGTTTTACTTTGTCAGCATGACGCGGAGAAAATGTTTATTTAATGTATCTAAGTTATATTTCCTCCGCATATGCGCGAGTTTTGAAATAATCAGCGAAGGAAATTAGTTTATGCCCATCCTTGTCGTGGATAAAACGGATAATAAAGCGCCGGCTCGTGTTTGTGAGGCATATGCGCATGACCACGATAGCGGCATATGCGAATAAAATAATATGTATTAACTGGAGTAACGCACCCAGCCAGCTTAAATTGGATGTAAGCCTGCCTAGAAAACCAAGCGAAGAGGTACGGATGCGGCATATGACTGCAGGAAAAGAAGGTATTTCTTCTATATACTGGCAATCCATGAGTGCCGACATATCTGACTCTGAATAAAGCACTGCGCGTGAGTCCAAGACTTCCTGCTGTGGAAGCGCGGCCTTATCAGAAGAAGCATAAGAGCCCCAGACAACCCTGTGATCGTATGAACCGTATGCTGTGCGGTCAGGATCAAATTCGTCCAGATTTTTGTCGAGACTTAGAAAGGAGCAGAATATAAGACAAAGCAACAGTGGTAAAACCAGTATTTTCTTCATGAGAGTCCGCTCCTTTCCTTCCAATTTATGTTTCTATTTTCTTCCTTTAGGTTAAAAAAGTCAACTTGTAAGTAGATTTCTTTTCAAAAATATTGAAATTCTTAATGGGCTGTAATTGTAACCAAATGATTATCTTAAATCAATGATATACATATTGCATAAAAAATAATTGAAAATTTATGCATGTTTGTGCATCACGATAATAGACATTTTTCATGGCACGTGATACTATAATTAACGTAAAAACCCCCCAATACATTATATATTTTTACTATCCCCATAGTAAAATACCTTCTCCTAAAGGACAGCAGAACGATGGCTGTTCTTTTTTTGTCCAAAAATATTAGAGCCTGCACATTTTTTGTACTGCGAGTGGCATACACACTCTCACTTTCGCTACACTGCGCTGCAAAGTGTCTGTATGAATTATGCTTTGAAGGGCTTCTATGCTTGACGAAAACGTCGAAACGCGCCGTCCATGGCGCGATTTCTCCTCTCACCTGCGTCCATGCAGGTGAGTTTCTGCGATTCATGCGCATAATTCTACAGACACTAAGCAGCTACGTTATTCGCTCCTGCGAGAGTATGTATGCCACTCGTAGCACTCAAAAATAGTGTATATTTCGGGAAACAAGCAGATATAATATTGTTGAAATGATTTAGACATGATACAATCGGATTAGATATTAGATAGCACGCAAGAAGCGAGACATGCTGATAACAGCTCTCTTTCTTCAAGCCTGCAGACATTGAAGGCTCTGATGTCATAATTCAGAGTCACTGACACCAAATACTGTGAGCAGATGATAGTTGCTTCACGTATGAGGAGGAAGAACATTTTAAGATTTAGGGTGTACTTCCGGCGAAGTGCACCCTTTGTTAGTGAACAAAGAGGTACAATAACCGCATGCGCATCTGCATGCTCGCATGCAAGGGCGTATGTGGTTATTGGACATCCCAACATAAATTGAAAATTGTAGCAGCGTCAAGCTGCGGAGAAGCCTCGAAAGAGGCGAATTTTCAATTAATGTTGGGGCTTTGTTCTCATTAAATACAAAGAGGTACAATAACCGCATATTAAATATTATAAGGAGTAACGCATGGAAACAAGAATAGCCCTGATCGGCATTATAGTTGAAAACCCGGATTCGGTTGAGCAGCTTAATCATCTGCTGCATGAGTACGGCAGCTTCATTGTTGGGCGCATGGGTATCCCATACGAGAAAAAGAACGTGAATATCATCAGTGTGGCGATTGACGCACCACAGGATATTATCAGTGCTTTGTCCGGCAGGATTGGCAGGCTGGATGGCATAGGAGTGAAGACAGTTTACTCTAATAAATAAAGCAGACCAGACTACAGGAGAAAGCATGACCGAAAATACAGCAATAATAAAAATTATAGATGAAATTACGGCCTGCCGGAATATCACCCTCGAGCAGCTGCATATGCTGCTTGAGACGGATGATATGCAGGCAGTTGATTACCTTAGAAAGAGGGCATCTGAGAAAGCACACGAGACCTATGGCAATCAGGTTTTTATACGAGGGCTGATAGAGTTTACCAACTACTGCAAAAACGACTGTCTCTACTGCGGCATAAGGCACAGCAATACTCACGCGGACCGCTACCGCCTGAGTACGGAGCAGATTATGGCATGCTGCGAGAGCGGCTATGAGCTTGGTTTTCGTACCTTTGTGCTGCAGGGAGGAGAAGATCCGTACTACACGGATGAGCGCATCTGTGAGATAGTGTCCGGGATTAAGGCAAAGTATCCGGACTGCGCAGTTACACTCTCTATCGGAGAAAAATCAAAGGAGAGTTATCAGAGCTATTTTGATGCAGGGGCAGACAGATATCTGCTGCGCCATGAGACTGCGGATGAAAAGCATTACAGTAGGCTTCATCCGGCAGAGATGTCACTTGCAAACAGAAAGCAGTGCCTTTGGGATTTGAAAGAGATAGGATATCAGGTGGGATGCGGCTTCATGGTCGGCTCGCCGGGACAGACAGTGGAGACCTTGTACGAGGATTTGCAGTTTATAAAGGAGCTTGAGCCTCACATGGTTGGAATCGGTCCGTTCATATCGCAGAAGGATACACCTTTTGCAAACGAAAAGTCAGGCACGATGGATGAGACGCTTCGTCTGCTTTCAATCATCAGGCTCATACATCCAAAAGTGCTGCTGCCTGCCACAACAGCGCTTGGCACAATCCATCCGCTCGGCAGGGAAAAGGGCATACAGTCGGGTGCCAATGTCGTGATGCCAAACCTCTCACCGGTCAATGTCCGTGACAAATACAAGCTTTACGACAATAAAATCTGCACCGGAGATGAGGCAGCAGAGTGCCGCTTCTGCATGGAAAACCGGATGAAAAGCATCGGCTATCAGGTGGTGGTGTCGCGCGGAGACTACGCAGATTTTTGATTAATAGTTACGATTAATAAATATAAAACAACACTAGGATATAGAAGGAGATAAAAATGTACAACGTAAAATCATTAAAGGCTGAGGAATTCATCTCAGACGAGGAAATCAAAGAGACTCTCGAATACGCAGAGGCAAACAAAAATAATATAGGGCTTATCGATGCGATTATCGAGAAAGCAAAGCTAAAAAAAGGACTCACACACAGAGAG
>ERZ1108170.663-NODE-663-length-26802-cov-3.897260_pt1 | contig 26802 bp, 25 predicted proteins | sample MGYA00403705_ERZ1108170 | MGnify/ENA primary metagenome ERZ1108170 (study PRJEB35170, sample SAMEA104062422) | human gut metagenome | biome: human gut; feature: human-associated habitat; material: faeces | place: Denmark | collected 2012-06-15 ...
TGGGACATCATTTTAATGATGTCATCGAGACGACAGTCATGAGCATGTTCTACGGCTCCCAGCTGCAGGCCATGCCGCCGAAGCTGCACAGCACCAACTTTGAGGGCATGGAACTGATCCGCCCCATGTACTGCATCCACGAAGAGGACATTCTGGCCTGGAAACGCTACAACGACCTGGAATTCATCCAGTGTGCCTGCCGCTTTACCGAAAACTGCACCATGTGCGACAATGGCGGCGGCGGCTCCAAGCGTCAGGAGGTCAAGATCCTGCTGCGCCGTCTGCGCCGCGACAATCCCAATATCGAGCGCAGCATTTTCAACAGCATTCACTCGGTCAATCTGGATATGATGCCCGGCTACAAGACCGGCGGCGTACTCCATTCGTTCCTCGAGAATTACGATGGTCACGCAGGAGAAAACAGGTAAAAGCCCTCTGCGATACCCCGAAGAAGGCCACTGTTGAACGCGATGATCTTTACCTTGCAGCCAGGCGGTTCAGCATATCATATTTTACTTTGCGAAAAAAACGAGCAGGACAGAGACATTCTGATTTGTCCCTGTCCTGCGGCAGAATTGATGATTTTTTAATCTATTTACAGATTTTCCACACAAATGATCTCAATCAGCACGCACAGTATCATGAACACTTGATAACTCTGCTAGACTGATGTCCTGCGCGATGAAGTACAGATGGCTCAAACCGTCGGTTCTGTGCTGGTTTTAGCGAAGCCGAGAGGGGTTGAACTCGCCTAAAATTATTTTTTCTCGTTGGTTTTGGAACATTTGGACGGTTTCCGTGCGAAATGGGGAGTCCAGAATACACGCAGTGGACGGCGAAACCGCTTGTCAGAGGGCCGTAAAACGGCGTTTTTTTCGTTTTGGCTACAAGTTGGCTACATGGAGCCAATCTCTCGGAGGCCTGTAGCCCCGGGGTTTTGAGGCTCGCGAGGCTGGAATCAAGCATCCCGAAAAGTATCTCTTTGCTATACTTATTATAGCATATCGGCGTGAATTCGTCAAATTAAAGACGGTTTTGCGAATTGCTGACGTCCCGCTCGCACAGACACCTATTTCGAGTAAAATCACGGTCGATGAGATGACTGCCGGAAGATTTGGCTACAGACGGCTACAAGGACTGAATTTCGTGCAGCGCCAGAACAAAAAATCCGGCAAAATCCATCTATTTAATCTAACTTTTTTACACTTTTATTATAAATAAATGCAATATTTGTGTCTCAAATACTCAGGGAAGGTATTTGAGACGTTTTTTTATTATATCAAAAAATGTAATAATTTTTTGAAAAAAGTTCACTATTCGGCATTATCTTTTTATACACGTACAACATATTGATAATCTTTATATGGAGGAGGATTATCTCTATGGACATTAAACGACATCTTAAATCTGCTTTGAAACAGCTTGGTTTTGACAAGCCTCGCAAGGCGCAGATTATCCCGATGAAAACTCTTGATGCCGGACAGGATGCGATTGTGATTGCTGCTACATCTTCCGGCAAACAGGTCATCTACGAAACCGTTGGTCTTGCTCATTCCGACAGGCTGACGATTGTGATTGAACCATTGCTTGCGCTGATCTACAACCAGGTGCAGACATTAAAAGCTCATGACATTTCTGCTGAATACATCGACAAGGACACCACGAAGGAAGATACCGAAAAGATCTTGAAGAAGGCTCGTAAAGGCAGGCTGAACTTTCTCTATGTGACGCCGGAACGTTTACAGAACAGCACCTTTCTTTCTGTGATGAAACAGACGGATATCTTTATGGTAGTTGTTGACGAGTGCCACTGCGTTACGGAATGGGGTCAAACGTTTCGTGACACTTATCTACACATTGGCGAATTTATTGATAAGCTGGAGCATAAACCGGTGATCTGCGCCTGCTCCGCGACGATACCGGCTGACTCTCTCGACACTATTCGCGACAGTCTGCATATGGACAAGCCCGCTGTGCTCCGCAGTGATTTACGACGCGATAATCTTATTCTGCTCAAGAAGGACGTTACCTGCAACAAGAAAACGCTGGAGGAACGGCTGGAATTTCGTATCAAGAAGCTCTGCAAACTAATTGATAAATATCACAAAGATGGCTCGGTGCTGATCTTTGCGCAGACTACGGCTTATGTCGATGCGTTATATAATATCCTGCGTGAAAGATATACGGACGAGGTGACTCGCTATCATTCACGAGTTAAGCCGGAACGTCACAAGAAAGAGCTGCTGTTCGACTTCCTGCATGGTGAAAGAAAAATTATGATTTCAACCTCGGCGTTCTCGATGGGTATTGATGTTTCCGATATTGAACTTGTTGTACACTTCAACGCGCCGATCAGCATGACGGATTACATTCAGCAGATTGGCCGAGCGGGACGTGATGGACGCAAGGCGCACTGTGTCCTCTTCTACGATCAGCACGGCGATGATGACACTGTCTCGGACAGCTTTATCAAGAAGACGAAAAAGCAGTCAGCCAAAGCCGCTAAAACAATAAAGACAAAACGGAAGCAGGTGCATGACTTTATCCACAGCGATAACTGCATGGTAAGTGACATTCTTGAGTATCAGGGACAGAACGAAACTAAAACCTGCAAGCGCTGCACGGTATGCGCGCGAAAACGGAGGAGCAGCAAATGATTATGAATGAATCTGGTATTCACACCTTTTGCTTAAAGCGAAAGTATTCCTATTCTGAAATTCAGAATATTATTGAGCAGAACAAGTGCTTCTGCTGTGGTAAAGATAGGTATGAGTTATCTTCCTACTATCAGATCACGCAGTACAAATCCCGGGGCGTTGAAATTCAGATGAGTCAGACCTTCGGCCCTCGTCCGAGCTGGCTGACGCTGATCGTCAACCCCTCTTCCCTGCTCGCCGGTCATTATCAGCCAACCGATCTTTTCAAGCGGAATATGGATTTTGCAGGAATGAAGCTCTTTCTTCATTACATTCTCAAAGATATCGGAGTATCCGAACCGCTCAAGACTTTCAAGCTGTCTCGATGCGATCTGACCTGCAATCTGTATTACGAAAGCAGGGCCGACGTACGCAAACGACTTGAAATGTTCAAGAAATCATATCCTATCCCCCGTTACAGCGTGATTTCTTTCAATTCATATATGGATTTTGACGAGAAATCCAAAGATGCGGATAAGCATTCGTGGACGATCGAAAATCAGTCTCAAAGCTGCGCTTTTTCGGTTTACGATAAAACATATGAGCTCAAAAAACGGCATAATATCAAGATTGATGAGCATATTCTGCGTCTGGAATTACGGTTCGGGCGTTCGAAAATCACCAAGATAACCAAGGCAAAAGACTGGTATGGTCAGCTTATTGAGCTCAGCAAGCAGGTGGAAAAGCAGCAGAGCAAGTTTCTGCATCGACTGCATATGACGTACTTTGACCCGGTTTCTCTCTCCGAGCTGCTCAACCGTATTGACGCCTCTAAGTATCACGAAAAGACAAAGAAGAAGCTGCGTCGTATCGCGAAAAAGGCGAACGGCTGCGTTTCGCTCGCAGCCGTCCGTAAGGATTGTAGGATTAAGAAATCTGACTTTATTAAATTGTTAGGAAAGTTTGAGGAGATGGGGGTGTGCAGTATTAACTGCTAATCGTTTAACTACCGATATTTCATCATTACTGCATTAGATTATTTATATTTATCTCTTAAGTACTCCGCTACGCAATCAATTTCAGGGAATAATTCTGCTCGATTAATTGAGAACAAATCCAGTTCATTCAGAATTTTTTTCTTGTTAGAGAGCAATATAATAATCTTTTTTCCTCTTTTCTCATATCTGTATTGACTTAAATTTATACGACTGCGTGAGAGGCCACAAAGTATAAATGCCCCATTCTGTCTAATAATTCGCCTATTATTTTTTGACGCTTGAACAATAACACTTTTGAGCACATCCGTCTTTGCCATATGATCAACCAGATTTGGCTTCTCCATGCATAATTCTTGCTTTAAATGATTGTATGCATTCACTACACGCGACCTATCCCATATCAATCCAGCGATATCAGTCAACAAGCTATTCTTATCTTCTATTGGCAAAGCAGCTAAGCTAGATAGAAGCGCTACCAAATCATTCTGTGAATACATAACCGAATCTTGGGGAGCTGATATTAGAATTAGCTCTCCATATGTCGATTTTCTATCATTACACGCAAAATATAAAGCCACTAGGGGATTTCTCGTTATATCAAGTAGTCGAGTTGGTAATCCATAGTGTTGCATCTTTACTAATTTATCCAAATGTGTAGATGCCTTTTCGAAATCATTTGGACAATCAATCAAAATTTCCTGATACATCTTATCTTCACTTTGTAAAAATGAAGGTGTTCGCATCACAGATGGTTCTAAAAAATAATTGGGATTTGTATGACCACGATAAAACATTTTCTCTTGCGAATCCTCTTCAGACGGTAAAACCTGCGTAACATCATGAAGCGTAGAACAGAAATTAATCTCCACTCTTTTCTTATCAAACACGATTCCTTGCGCATAGCTAATTTCACCGTCCAATTCATAGAACTTATCCAATTGCGCAAATATTGCTTTTGTGAATTCCGCTCTTTCTGCAGTATTTTTTAAGCTATTATACACCCAATTTACAATTGCTTTCGCCTCAAGTACCGTTAATTGAATCGCCTTATTGTTATTGCTCGATATACATTTGTCCCATGTATTCACAGCTTCATCACCCTTTGGATATGCCTGCTGATAAAGTGGTGTATATCGAGACTTATGCGCTTGTAAGTCTAATAAGATTTCTTTTTTATCATATGTTTTTTTATATATGGATTCATATCAATATATCCATCCATATTTAGCTTCTCGTAACAAATGTCTTTAAACGCTTGTCGTATATCTTCTATATGATATAATTCCTCAAAGAAGAAGAAAAAGAACATAGAACCATCCTCGATTTATTGTAATTACCGTTTTGATATGATTACGCCGCCAGTCTTCTAAATGCTGTTTTCCGGCACAACGCCGCGCACGCAAGACACAGGATATACGTTGCTGTTTCGGCCGATAATCGTACCAGGATTGAGTACACTGTTGCAGCCTACCTCAACACAATCACCCAGAATTGCACCAATTTTCTTGCGCCCGGTTTCGATACGCTCGTCACCATTGTGAATAACTACAAGCGACTTATTCGACTTTACGTTGGATGTGATCGAGCCTGCACCCATATGACTCTTGTAGCCAAGAATAGAATCGCTTATATAGTTGTAATGCAGCACCTGCACGTTATCAAACAGAATGACGTTCTTCAAGTCCGCGAACTACCGACAACGCAGTTTGCACTTACAAGTGCAGCACCACGGATAAATGCTCAATGACGAACCTCGGTCTCCGGGCCGAGGTTACATGATTCACTGAGACAAGCGCTTGGGAATATCTTAGCCGTCTTGCACCCCACAGACGCCTTCTGTGCGCTGTTTGCATTCATCGGTAGGTAATTTCGCCAAGGTCTAAAATTCTCCGCTTAACGACATCCAATGTCTTCTACGGATATAAGACTCCACTCCGACATTTCTAACATATCCTTTTATCCGTATTATTGCCCATTAAGTCTAAAATCATAATTTTCTGCCGATGCCATCCAATATTTCATAGCTTTTTTCTTTACCATCGGATTAAAAATTTTATCAATATATTTATCAAATACATTATACTCTTTTTGAATAAATAAATTCTGTTTAATCATTTCCTTTTTAAATTCATCCCAAGTAAGAAATCTCGACAATGCCGCCCATTTATAGAGAAAATACGAGAAATTAAACAGCAGTGTTTGTGTCAACATACGATGCAATATGCGCTTAAACATACCAAGTTTTTGTGTGTAAGCAGCAAATTCTGTATGAACATACGATAATATATTTAAAATTTCATCCGTAAATGGTCCAGAAGATAGTGAATTGCTGTCACTGTTGACATGTTGCCTCCAACGAACACATTCTCCATGCAGTAAAGCAATATCTCCTTTTTTGCCAATGTCCATCATAAAAACGATATCATGCAATTTCCCATATTTTTCCGGGTGGTATTCCGTTTTTTTGTAGATATTAGTGCGATAAATATTAATACAAAATGTAGGGCGGGCACATATGAGCTGATAAAACACATTATTATTAGAAGGATAATGACTATATGTACTCGGAAGCATCCCCCAATTATGTTCATCAACGTTATATTGCGCTGTTAAACCTCCCGATATCATCGCGATATTGGAATTTTCCATTAATACAGTCATTGCTCTTTCAATATACTCTGGATGAACAGCATCGTCATCATGAAAAACAGCAGTATATTCATTTGACGCAATCTTTTGGGAGTATCTGAAATTATTGGCATTGCCTATATTGGAGGGATGCGTAATAATCTCAATGTATCTCTCTGGATATTGTTTCTGAATGTTCTGTATTACTTGGAGCGTATTATCTGTCGATGCATTATTTACAATAACTGTTTTACGCCAGTTGGCTGTGGAACTAAATAAGCTCTTAAGAGCAATTTCCAAGAATTGCGCACGATTATATGTCAATATCAATACATCCAGATTCTCATATATCATCTTTTCACCTTATTATTTATTCTATCTATTATTATCCTTATGCCATCTGCAAATGTTCTTGAGCCATGCCACCCCAATTCTTTCTCCAACTTGGACACATCCGGCCACAAGGATACCATGCCCGTTTGGGGATAAGGAATGACTCCAAACCTTAGCTCACTTTCCGTGTGTGTAATTTGCGCCATTTCCAGGACATAGTCTTTCAGTTGCCGTACATCTCCGCTGCCGAAGTTGTAGACACCGTTAGGACATTCCTGTGTGCACAAGCGGTACAGCGCTTCAATCGCGTCATCGATATAGAGAAAGTCCCACATTTGAATGCCCTGCGTAAATTCGCAGGGCTTATTTTCTAACATAGACCGCAGCATGCTCATAATCATGGTGCCCTCATAGTCATCGGGTCCATACAAACTAAAAAATCGCGGTTCTCGATATTTTACACCTGCACTTTCGCATAACTTTGCAGTTTCATTGTAAAATTTCAACTTAGCTTTACCGTATTCCGTATTTGGATAGCACTCGCTGTTTTCATTGATCTGTTCGTTATGCGGACCATATTCAGCCTGAGATCCAGCCGAAACGATACACTTACAGCCAGCTGCAATCATGGATCGTACACCCTGCAGTGAGTATTCACAGTTCTGCTCCTGCAGTTTCCGATCCATACGAGCAGGGCCTCGGGTACCGTTCCACGCCAGATGAATAAAGCAATCACAGGAACCAATTTTATCCCCTAATCGATCATAGTTTTCCATATCAAGCAATACTTCTTCGATATTCTCGGCATTTTCCTGCGGTCTGCGAACAACATGCACAACATCCCAACCATGAGCACGCAAAGTCTCCGACAGCTTTTTGCCAATAAAGCTAGTCGCTCCTGTGATTACTGCTTGCATGCTATTGCCTCCAGTCTATCGCAAATCCTGCTAGCCAGTTTTTCTGCGCTCAGGCCATAATAATCTCGCAGAAATTCATGACTGCCAACAATGCTCGAGTATTGGTCCTTCATACCTAGGCAGAGTAATGGTGCATGGGTACCGCTTATTCCGGCTGTAACTTCTGCAATCGCACTACCTAATCCGCCGATGATATTGTGTTCCTCAATTGACACAAGTAATTTAAACTGCTTTGCCAATTTCTTAATCACATCAGCATCAAGCGGTTTTATTGTAGAAAGTGTATATACTGCAACAGATATATTGTCCTCAGTTAAAATTTGAGCTGCCTTTACTGCTTCAGAAGCGATTGCACCAGTAGTAAGCAGACACACTTCTGTACCAGAAAAAATTTCTCGCGGCATGGCAATCGACGTAATCATTTTATCCGAAGCATTATTTGCTTCTCGTCCTTTGCCCAAACGAATATATGCTGGCCCCGAAACCTGGCTTACTTCTTTCAGTACTGCGATTGCTTCCTGTGGATCTGCCGGAGAAAATACACGCATATTAGGCAGCGCTCGCATGATAGCCATATCTTCTGTCGCATGATGACTCATGCCTAACTGACCATACGATAATCCTGCACCAACAGATATAATCTTTACATTTGCATTAGGATAGCAGATATCGTTACGAATCTGCTCAAGGCATCTCAGCGACGGAAAATTACCAATAGAATATGTGTAAACCGTATTGCCCTCTAATGCAAGACCAGCAGCTACAGCGGCCATGTTTTGCTCACTTATTCCAACATTGATAAACTGTTTCGGCAAATTTTCACTAAAGCTATTCAGTACGCCAAAGCCCAAGTCACCAGTCAGAAGATATATCGAGGGATCAACGACTGCTAATTTCTCTAACTCATTGATAAAGGTATTACGCATGATCGTTTGCCCCCAATTCCTTCATTGCAGTCTCAAAAGCATCGCCCTGGGGATCACGATAATGCCAGAGCAGTGTATTTTCCATATAAGAAACGCCTTTGCCCTTTACCGTGTTCGCAATAATACAAGTGGGCATATCCGTACTGGGTTGGCTGAATGCTGCTCGCAACTGATCGTGATCATTGCCATTCTCGACCGAAATAACATGCCAGCCGAAAGCTCGCCATTTTTCAGCCAAATCCAGCAGATCCATTACCTGCGTACAATCACCCATTGCCTGCATATGATTATGGTCAACAATTGCCGTTAAATTGTGCAGATGATAATGACGTGCAAACATGGCAGCTTCCCAAACAGCGCCTTCATCGCATTCGCCATCGCCTAAAATAGTGAAAACACGATGGCTCTCGTTCCTGCGCAGAGCAGATAATGCCATACCGGCAGCAACTCCCAATCCATGTCCCAGACTGCCCGTTGAAAATTCAACACCCAGCACACCTTTATGCGATACATGACCTGAGTAAACGCTACCATCAGAATAGTATTTACGCAGTTCTTCCTTGTCGAAAAATCCGCATTCAGCCAGTGTAGCGTAAACCGCTACACCAGCATGACCCTTACTCATAATCAATCGATCTCGATTTTTCATCTGAGGGTCTTGCGGATCAATATGCATGATATCGTGATAAAGCACAGCTAAGATATCGACGGCCGACAATGCAGAAGCGATATGCGAGGCATGGTGCTCATGTACCATGCGAATAGCATCAATTCGAACATTACGAGCCAGTTCCCTGCTATTCATTTTCGTATTTTCAAGCATACACTGCCTCAGCAATCGTCTTCGCCATATAATCGATCATCTCGTCCGTCATGCCCGGATATACGCCAACCCAGAACGTATCACGCATAATGCGATCCGTGTTTTCCAGTGTGCCGACTACACGATAGCCCTCACCTGTCGCACGCATTTCATCAAAGCACGGGTGCTTGATCAGATTGCCCGAGAACAGCATACGAGTCTGAACACCCTTGTTCTCCACATAGCGAACAACCTTTTCACGATCAACACCCTCGCGCACTGTCAGCAGGAAACCAAACCAGCTCGGGTCGCTGTTCGGTGCCGGTTCCGGCAGGATCAGCTTGTCCTGAACGCCTTCCAGAGCCTTACGGAGGCGCGCCCAGTTATGCTTCCGGCGCTCTACAAAATGAGGGAACTTCTTGAGCTGCTCACAGCCGATTGCCGCCTGCATATCCGTTACCTTGAGGTTATAACCGAAATGGCTATATACATATTTATGATCGTAGCCCTGCGGCAGCTCACCGTACTGGCCATCAAAACGATGACCGCAGATATTGTCTCGGCCAGATGGGCACATACAGTCACGGCCCCAATCGCGGTACGAGTTGATAAGACGGTGCAGCAGCGGATCATTGGTGTAAACACAGCCACCTTCGCCCATCGTCATATGATGCGGCGGATAGAAGCTGGATGTACCAATATCACCAACTGTACCCGTCAGTCGAGTCTCGCCGTCAATCGTATAGGTACTGCCAAGTGCATCGCAGTTATCCTCCACCAGCCACAGATTATACTTATCGCAGAATGCACGGACCGCAGCCAGATCAAACGGGTTACCCAGTGTATGTGCGATCATAACCGCCTTCGTCTTCTCGCTGCGTGCCGCTTCCAGCTGCGTAACATCAATGTTGTACTGTGGAATCGTTACATCGACAAACACCGGCACCGCGCCATACTGAAGAACAGGCGTAACTGTTGTAGGAAATCCTGCGGCTACGGTGATGACTTCATCACCTCGCTTGATACGGCGTTCGCCAAGCTCCGGAGCAGTCAGCGCCGAGAATGCAATCAAATTTGCCGAAGAGCCGCTGTTGACGAGGCTTGCAAAACGAACGCCCAGCCACTTTGCAAACTCACGCTCAAACTGATCAGCAAAACGTCCGGTCGTCAGCCAGAAATCCAGAGAAGCATCTACCAGACTGCACATTTCCTTTTCATCGAAAACACGAGCTGCATAAGTGATGCGGTCACCGGGCTCAAAGGCTTTTTTCTCGGATTTATACTGTTTATAGTAATCGGCCACTGCGTTCAGAATTTCTGCGCGCGCTTCTGCCTCCGTATTCCATTTCTTGTTCACAATCAACCCTCCACAAATTCTTTGATCTCTCGTGCCATTTCCTGCGGAATATCCTGATGGTTCAGCCACGCTTGCGTCCATTCAGCCGTCTTCTGGATTGCATCTTCAATATGCCAGCGCGGCTGCCAGCCAAAGGTACTCTTGAGTTTCGAGCAGTCCAGCTTCAGGAAATTAGCCTCATGCGGTGCATTCTGCTCTGCACGATTGACCCACGAGGCACCATTGCCCCATGTCTTGCAAAACAGATCTACCAGTTCACCTGTCGTTACGCAGTCGCAATCATCCGGACCAACATTGTACCATCCAGCGAGATCTGAATTTTCATACTGTCGCTGTGCAATCATCAGATACGCCATAACAGGCTCCAGCACATGCTGATACGGACGAGTCGAGTACGGATTACGAACAACGATTTCCTTGTTCTCAGATACCGCACGAACGCAGTCTGGGATAATACGGTCCGCAGCAAAGTCACCGCCGCCAATAACATTACCCGCTCGAGCAGTAGAAATAGCCGGTGCATTCTCGCCCGAGAAAAAGCTGCTCTTATAGCTGTGCGTTACCAGCTCGGAACACGACTTGGAGTTGGAATACGGATCGAATCCATCCAGCGGCTCATTCTCGCGATAACCCCACGACCACTCGTTATTTAAGTACACTTTGTCTGTTGTGACATTTACAACAGACTTCACAGGCGCCTGCGAAGTGCGAACACACTCCAAAAGATTTACTGTACCCATGACATTAGTCTCATAGGTATAAGCAGGTTCTTTATAGCTGGTTCGTACAATCGGCTGTGCCGCAAGGTGCAAAACGATTTCCGGCTGTGCTACTTCAAATGCCTGCTTGAGATGCACAGCATCGCGTACATCGCCAATCACGCTTGTCATCTGCTGTTCAACACCAGAGAGCTTAAACACGTTCGGTTCCGTTGGCGGTTCCAGTGAATAGCCGGTAACGATTGCGCCTGCGTCGATCAGGACACGACTCATCCATGTTCCCTTAAAGCCTGTATGGCCCGTCAGAAAAACTCGCTTGCCACGATAAAACTCTAAATCCAACCACTTCATCAGTCCGCCCAGACCTTCCACGGTGCCTGTCCGCTTGCCCACAGTTTCTCGAGCATTTCCTTTTCGCGCGCAGTATCCATGCACTGCCAGAAACCAGTGTGACGATAGCTCATCAGCTGGCCTTCATGGACAAGCTTTTCAAGCGGCTTGGTTTCAAATACCGTTGCATCGCCGTCCTGTAAGTAGTCAAACACCTCCGGCTGAAGCACCATAAAGCCTGCATTGATTGCCGCACCATCGTTGGCCTGCTTCTCTCGGAAGCTCTTGACCGTACCAGATTCTTCAATATCCAGAATGCCCTTCTGCTGTTTCTGGATGACGGCGGTCAAGGTAGCAAGCTTGCCGTGCTGCTGATGGAATTCAACCAGCTTTGCAATGTCTACATCGCATACGCCATCACCGTAGGTCAGCATAAACGGCTCATTGCCGATATACGGCTGAATACGTTTAATGCGACCGCCAGTCATAGTATTCAGGCCGGTATCAACAACCGTTACCTTCCACGGTTCAGAATTGTTATAATGCACCGTCATTTCGTTGCGCCCGCTCGTGAAGTCGAACGTTACATCCGAAGTATGCAGAAAATAATCTGCAAAATATTCCTTGATCATGTGCTGCTTGTAGCCTGCACAGATGACAAATTCATTGTAGCCGTAATGCGAATACAGCTTCATGATATGCCATAAAATCGGCTGCCCACCGATTTCAATCATCGGTTTGGGCTTGAACTGAGATTCCTCAGAAATGCGGGTGCCAAAACCTCCCGCGAGAATTACAACTTTCACAATATCCTCCTAATCACCATTTTAATAGCTTCTTAATTTTCTTTGCTAACGGACGTAAAAAAGCCGGACAATGCTTGCGAAAGTAATTTACAAGCGCACCTCTTACGCCTATCACTTGTCCTCCATTCGCATTGCAAGCAGTTATGCACATACGACGAAGCATTTCTTCATAATAAATAGATTTCCGTGCATATTCCCACCAGATATGTCCAAACCCAACCAACGGATAATCCCACGGCTTTGGAACGGCTGCATAATGAATCAGATATGGATCCGAAAGACTTTCCTTCCAAATCTCTACACTTTTTTCAGGTGCATGTTCGATGTGATATTCTGAATTCATTCGCTGCGGATAAACATTCCAACGCAAATCCAGCATTTTCACATGTCCGTCAAACGCAATGTTCATAGCATCCTGTTCTGCGCACCTCAATTGTTTCTTTTGCCAGATACGCATGATTTGATCCTGAGTAAAGGATTGACGAATTGCGCGTAAATTAAGAAGTATGACATCTGCATTAACATATGTAAACGGATCTTTCTTGCCAAGTTCCTTCGGCGAAATATCTATAGCCAATCTGCCGTGATATCCCAAATCTGGAGCACCGGCCATAAATTCATCATCAGACAATCGTATTTCGTAGAGCTCTGCAATATCTCGCTGAATGATAATATCTGCGCCAAGATTAATCACTTTGTCGTAATTTTGTAGAATCCAGGGAAGCAAAAGCCGATAATAATTTATTTCTAAATAATTAAATCGTGCTTTATCAATATATTTCTTTGCTATCAAATGCGGATTAAGAAAGCGCATAGTAATATTGTCTTTGCCTTGGATAATGTTATGCAACGCAATTTCATCATGCTCCTGCAATTCACAACTCAAAATCAAAATATCATAATTATACTGAGGAGAAGTGTATTGGAGCAAAGACAACAATGCCACACTTAGGTACGGCACAAAAAGTTGACTGGTTTCGAAGACGATAGCAATATTTTCTGTCTTATAAGTTGGCGCTAGATTCTCTATGGATGGACATTCTGAATTTATTAAATTAATCATATTTTTATCCACCTATATTTTTAGTTGATGTCGGATTATGCTCATCTTTATAAATAGCATAATAAAGCTTTTTCATAATGCACCATTGCTTACTTCCTTTGGGACAGAGTTTGGTAATGAGTAATGCCCGAACAGATCCCCTCGGTGCATACTTACGAAGCAATTTCCGAGCTCTAGATTCAATAACCTCAAATTCTCCATGTTGTTCGATATAATCACACATATGCTGCAACATAATTGAGTAATATGGAGAATGCTGCGCAACGATCCACCAATCAACACCAAATTCCACAGTAGGGAGTTGCCACGGTTTCGGAACTGCAGCAAAATGAATAATGTAGGGATCCTTTAGACATCGCTGCCAAACTGCTATCGTTTCTGACGAGGCGTGCATAATATCGTATTCCGAGCTCATTTTCCGCGGAAATACATTCCATTTCAAATTGAAATGATGAATATTATTCTGAAATACAACGTTTAATGTATCTTGTTCCGCGCAACGAAACTGTCTATCCTGCCATACTTGCATCAATTTTTCTTGGGTATAACCATTTCTGATTTTTTCCAAATTGAATACCAAAACATCTGCATTAATATATGTAGTTGGTGTATCCATGCCTAGTTCTTTGGGAGAAATATCTAGTGTTAACCGTCCTTGATATCCTAAATCAATAACTCCACCTAGATAATTTTCTCCTATATCCTCGTTAAACAAATCTGCTATATCTCGCTTAACTAGAACATCTACGCCTAGATTAATCACCTTCGTATAGTGCTTTAATATCCAAGGCAACGACATTCTATAGTAATTCAGATACAGATACGAATATCTCGCATTGTCAATATACGATTGTACAAAATCTGTTGGATCAAAAAAACGAATGGAGAAGTTCGATTTTCCTTCTGCTAGTTTACATAAGCATCTTTGGTCTTCTTTGCTAATTTCATTGGATAAAATAACAATATCGTAATTGGCTTTATCGGATGCAGTATTAAGCACCGAAAGTATTGCCACACTTAAATATGGTGCAAATAAGTCGCTCGATTCGAATATAATGGGAACATTATTCGTATCAAATGCCGGAAAAATATCCTTTAAGCATAATGTCTCTTGATTCCTCATTTTTCACCATCTTCACATATAATTTACTACACGAGAGAGTAACAATTGTTGGGATACCCATTCAGCACTATCACGAATATCATAACCAGCTCTTTTTACCCTGTCCGCATATGTATCTCGGCTATCAACGCTATCGTTCAACGCTTTTGTGATTGCGCTTACCCATACAGAAATATCATCGTTAAGCATTAGATGCTGACACAAAGGAGTTATATCTACATCTGAAGGTACTTGAGAAGAGCAAATAGTAGGCAAACCAGCACATTGTGCTTCAATTGCTACAATTCCAAACCCTTCAAAAATTGAAGGGAACACAAACACATCCATTGCGCTTAATAATTGTGCAACTTGATTCGTAGCTTCTAAAAACACAACCGAGTGCTCAATCTCAAGCTCCGCAGCCCGTCTTTGCAACATAGTTGTATCCCCATCACCAATCAGGAGCAATACCATCTCTGGCCGATTTTTTACTACATGTCGAAAAACTTCCAAAAGAAAAGACTGATTTTTCTGATAACTTATTCGTCCAATATGTCCAATTACAATTCGATTTGAAATACCTAGTTGCTCTCTGATTTTCTGGCGCACATTACCATTAAATCTGAATTTTTGCGTATCAATACCGTTCTTGATGATTTTTAATTGCTTACTTTTTCCCACATCTTTTCCAAAGAGAAACTCTGCCGCTTCCATCGAACAGGCCCAATAGTCAGTGGCATACTTAAAATAAATTTGCTGACTTATTTTGTGAAAAAACATTTTAACTGGACGAGTAATCGATTCTCGTAAGCAATTATTATGGCTGTGTACTATTCGGCGAGCAATATGGTATTTTTCTGCATCTTTCAAATAAATCATTGATACCGCAATAAATGTATTTAAATAAAACACATCGTAATGTTCGTGCCGAAAAATGTGATGTAACCGCGACCTATTCTCAGTGATTTTATAAGGACTTCCGCTCAATTCTATTATTCGAATCCCAATTTTGTTCAATCGAGAAACATATAAATCAGATGTCATCGTTGCTGTAACAATATCAGTAATAAAACCACGATTAAACATCTGTTCCAGCATATTAACCAAATAAGATTCAATACCTCCGCTTCCCCATTTTTCACAATAGATACATATCTTAATCATTGGTCAATCCTTCATACGAGTCACAAATCTTTTTTGTCTCTCCAACAGTCTGCACCTGCCCGTGCTCAATCCAGACAACGCGATCGCACATCTCGCGGATCTGCTCCAGGCTGTGCGATACAAACAACACGGTCGTACCGCCGCTCATAAGCTCCAGCATACGCTTGCGGCTTTTTTCCTGAAAGTTTGCGTCACCGACAGCGAGAATCTCGTCCACAATAAGAATCTGCGGATTTACTACCGTCGCGATTGAAAACGCCAAACGCATCAGCATACCGGATGAGTAGTTGCGAATCGGCACATCAATAAATTCGCCCAGCTCAGAAAACTCAACGATTTCATCGTATTTCGATTTCAAGAACTCCTCTGAATATCCGAGAATCGCACCATTGAGAAAAATATTCTCCCGACCGGTCAAATCATGGTCGAAACCCGATCCCAGTTCCAGCATCGGCACGATGTTGCCTCTGCAGGTCACAGAGCCCTTAGTCGGTTTGAGAATTCCTGAAATGACTTTTAAAATCGTGCTTTTGCCTGCGCCGTTGTGGCCAATAATACCGACAACCTCGCCGCGATATACATCGAACGATACATCCTTCAGCGCCCAGAATTCTGAGGTCTTGTACTTGCCGCTCAGCTTACGTGTCACGAACTCCTTCAGCGACATAATTTTATCGTCTGTCAGCCGAAAGCGCATAGAGACATCTTGTACTTCGATAATTTTCCGTTTCTGCAATTCTGCACTTTTTTCCTGCTGCTCATGGAGCAGCTTCTCTTTTTTGCTCATTTTCCCACCTTATAAATAGAGGACAAAGTTATCCTGCGATTTTTTGAACGTGAATGCGCCAATGGCGAGCGTGATAAGTGCAACCGCTGCGCACTGTACGTACATAATTGGCTCTGGTGAGAGGCCGTCGATGACGCACGAGCGCAGAAAAGTTACATAGAAGTACAGCGGATTCATTTTAACAACCGACTGAATTGTTTCGGGAAGTGCTGTGATCGGATAAAAAATCGGGGTCAAATACATCCAAATCGTCGTCAATACACCCCAAAGAAACTGAATATCCCGGAAAAACACCATTGCCGATGCGAGCAGCATACCCAGTCCGAGACAGAACAGTGCTAGGCAGAGCAGCGGGAACGGCAGCAGAAAATACGTTTTATTCGGCAGCAGACCCGAAAAAATCGCCACCGCTGCGAGCGGGATGAGCGAAATCAGCATATTGATGAGCGACGACATAATGCGCGTCAGCGGATAAATATACTTCGGCACATATACTTTTTTAATGAGGTCAGCGTTACCTATAATAGATGTAAGCGCCATGCCACATGCCTCAGAGAAGTAATTGAAAACGACGTTACCGCAAAGCAGATAAACCGGAAAGTATGGAATATTAAACTTAAACATATTGGAGAACACAACATACTGCACGATCATGTTCAGAAGAGGATTGAGAAAGCTCCAGAACACGCCAAGAATTGAACGCTTATACTTTGCCTTGAAATCACGGTCAACCAACTGCTTGATAAGAAAACGATATCGCCTCAGTGCAATCATCGCATTGAGAATAAAACTTTTCTTACCGGTCTTGTGCTTGTGCAGCAGCAGGAGCAGCAGCGCCGCGAGGATTGCCGCACCGACGGCCGCGAACTGCCAGTAATGCAGACCGGTCCAGATATAATCACGACCGGTAGCAGAGAAGGCGAGTTCGCCTGCAACAGCTTGTCCATTGACATACAACTGACCGTTTTCAAGCGTTGCATCGGTTTTCATCACCGGCGTGAGCGCGTCACCTGCCACTGCATCGGGCGAGGTGATACGCAACGCAAGCGGCGCATTGCAGACCGTTTCCAGTGCCGGGAAATCAAACGTCGTAACCTGACCTTCCGTAATCTGATCCGCCTGCAAATTCTGATCAAGCAGGACTTCCTGCGTTGCCAGGTTCACAAGCTGCACGTTCACCGTGCCGTGATTGACGCGGTTAAACACGCCCCACTGCACAGAAAGCTGCTCAAAAATCTGAATTTTCGGCGTAAACTGCTGTTCCACAACTGAACCTGCTGTCAGCTCTACCGTTGCGGCATTCGCCACTGGCATTTCAATATTGCCGCGCGAGTCGCGATAACGCAGCTGCTCTCCGGCGAGAAAATAAAACGCCACCGCAAGCACCATGTACGCGACGAAAACAATCGAAAAAATCTTCTTTAGTTCTCTGGTCGAGAACCCCTGCTGTGTTTTTGACATGAATTTATACAACCTTATCCTTAATCTGCTTCGGGTTCCTCTACCCACTTTTTAAACGTCTGATGCGTCACGCCGAGGCGTCTTCCGGCCTCTCTGAGCGAGATCTCGCCGCGCTGCCACCGCTGCTTCAGCGTTTCGAACTCCGCGCCGCGCTCCTTCGGCTTGCGGCCGATATGCACGCCTTTCATCTTCGCCGCACGAATGCCTTCGCTCTGCTTTTGACGGCGCTGCTCACGCTCCTTGAGGAGTGTCGCGTCGAAAATCTCGAACATCAAGTCGCTCAGAAACTGCTGAGATTTCTCGTCGTGCTCCTGCACGCTCAGCGGAATATCCGCGATTCTCAGCTGAATTCTATTGTCGCGCATCCAGTGCAGCTCATCTGCCAGTCCCTTTTTGAGGTCACTCAGGCAGTAAAGCGAGGAAACGGTCAGTGTATCCCCTTCTCGCAGTGAAAGCTGTTTCAGCAGCCGTAAGTTGTTCCTCTGTGAGGATTTTTCACCGATGGTATCAATGAAAATCTCTCCGTCCCGTGCTCCGAGCGCACGAAAACGCTCTGTCTGTGCGTCACTTTCTTCTGGCTTTACGCAGGAATAGTAGTAATTTTTGCCTTTCATGGACACATCCTCACAGAGCTAAAGCGTTATCATGGTTACTAAAGTACAATTTGATGCAAAACAAAGAAAATTCTGATTTACAGCGTGTTAACCGTATAATCTAGTTTATTATATCAAATCTGTCTCTAAACTACAATACTTTCATAGGATAATAAAGTGTACTTTTTTCAACATTTGGAATTATCCTGTCCAATCCATTTCATGAAAGTTCGATGCGTTACGCCTAGCTGCTGCGACGCAGCACGTGCGGACAGACTGCCCTCACACCACGCCTTCTTGATGATTTCGTAGTCCGCAGGGCGATTTTTCGGTCGACGGCCGAACTTGACGCCGCGCGCTTTGGCGGCCGCAATGCCTTCCGCCTGCCGCTGATGGATAAACTCCCGCTCGGTCTGCGCCACATATGAAAGCAGCTGCAAAACGATGTCAGAGATCAGCGTTCCGATCAAATCGCGTCCCTTTCTCGTATCCAGAAGCGGCATATCGAGCACCACAATATCCACCTGCTTCTCTTTTGTCAGCAGGCGCCACTGCTCCAAAACATCATCATAATTTCGTCCCAACCGGTCGATGCTCTTAATCACAAGAGTGTCGGCCGGTTTTAATTTTTTCACCAGTCTGCGATATCCCGGCCGTGCGAAATTCTTGCCGGACTGCTTATCGATTACCATATTTTTCTCCGGCACGCCGAACTCGCGCATGGCGATCACCTGCCGTTCTTCATTCTGGTCACGTGTAGATACACGAATGTACCCGTAAACTTGCTGCATATTGCTTTTTCCTTCCACATCAGTGATGAAGAAAATCCTGATTTCACCTGATTTCTTATATCAAATTTCATTATATTTGCTACTGCCAAATTTAGCAACGACAAAATTCCTTATACTAAAGCAGGCGAAGAAGTTGGTGATGAGGATGAGCACACGAAAAGTGGCACCTGGCAACCGCAATATCGTCGATTCGCGCGTGACCGAAGCACGTTCCACAGGAACGCCCGGTATCTGACATCGAGTTCAAGGCATTGTCCGAAATTCTGAACGTCGATGTCCGCTGGCTGCTCGGCCAGATTTGAAATCTCCAAAGAGAAAAATACATATTATAGCAGCGAACCCGCTGAAACTATCAGCGGGTCCTTGTTTTTCTCAGAAGGTAATTTGAGATGAAAAATATTTATGTTTCGAAAAAATCGAGCGGCAATGACCGGAACGAGTTCCGTATCAGCTCTGGTATATATTGAATGACTACGACTGTTTTCGCGGCGAACGTCAGGAATGTCTGCGTATTGTCCAGAGGAAGCCGCCTTCAGAGCTTGTCATGTCCTTCCTCGCTGAACAGCCGGTGTCTGCGCGTATCGTGATACGGCGTCAGGGCGAGCGGGTCGTTATGATGCTCGCGGAAGATGACACCGAGCCGGTCGACAGCAGCACAGCAGTTACCGAGATAGGCGGTACGAAGTATGCTTCGCTGCCCGAGGCCTTTGCTGCCGCAAGCAACTATGATGATACCATTACCCTGCTGAATAACACAGAACTTGCTGAGCTGCTCTCTGTCCCGTTGAATGACCATTACATCAGCCACTTCACGCTGGATCTGAACGGTAAGGCAATCAGCTGCAATAACGGAAATTCTGATACGCTCTTCGTCTGTGCAACACTTATCATTTGCGACAGCAGCTCCGAAAAACTGGAAGGATCACAAAAAACGCTAATGTTGCCGACCGGTGCGGGCAGGGCGAAAAACAGATTCCCGGCACAGCTTTGCAGCCATGCCGGGAACGGTTGAGGGAATATAAAGATAGAAAGAAGATAGAAAGTTACAGTTCGCCGCGCGCTTCGCGCTCTGCAAGTTCTTTCATGATAGCGGGATACTTTTTGTCGAGCTGATACAGCACGCCGACGATCAGAACGCCGGCAAAGATCAGCAGCGGGCCGAACATATAGATGTTGATGATCGAGTTGATCGCAGACTGCGGCTGCACAACAGAGCTGCCGGTCGAGGAAATATAGCCGCACAGACTCATAAGGCCTGCAATGCTGGCCTGTGCGATGCCGGTGCCCAGTTTGGTGCCGACCGAACCGCCTGCGAAGATGAAGCTCTCCTGACGGATATGGTGCTTCCACTGGCCAAACTCGACAACGTCACCGATCATGCCGAATACAAAGGCGCACAGCGGTGCTTCGCCGACGCCGCGCAGCATGGTGGTGAACAGGCACCAGCTGAAGCTGGTGGTGTTGAGGAAGAACAGACCCTGACTGATCAGTACAAGGACGGCGCCTGCTACGATCATGTTGCGCTTGCCAAGCATATCGCGCAGCAGCGGACACAGGAAGGTGAATACGATCAGAACGATGGTTTCGGAAAGATACAGCGTGCTGTACATCCACGAGTCGTTATGGAACACATACTTGCAGTAGTACGGCAGAATCGTGCCGACAACAGCCTGATTGGTGCTCTGGAACATCCAGAGCAGCAGGACAGCCCAGAAATACTGATTGGTGACCAGCGCCTTGAGGCTGCGGCCGACCGGAATCTTTTCCTCCGAGCGGGCTGCGATGTGTACGGTTTCCTCGCACTTAACAAAGCAGATGATGAGCAGCAAGAAAGCGATTGCGGCCCAGATGCTCATTACCTTGACCCAGGCAGCCTGATCGTCACCGAACAGTTTGATCAGCGGCATGGTGCAGGTGACGGCAATGATACGGCCCATCGGGGACAGGCCCATGCGGAATACGGACAGCAGATCGCGCTGCTTGGAGTCGCGGGTCATCATGGCAGACAGCGAGCCGTACGGCAGATTGATCGCCGTGTAGCAAACGGTCGTGCAGAAGTTATAGGTGACAAAGATGTACAGGAACTGGATCGTGGCGCTAGTGTGCGGTACGCTGAACAGCAGGATCGCACTCAGCGCATACGGCAGCGACATCCACAGGATCCACGGACGGGACTGTCCCCATTTGGAATGGGTGCGGTCCACAATGAAGCCCATGACAACATCCGAGCCGCCGTCAAAGAAACGCGAGATCAGCATGACAAGACCTACGGTTGCGACAGAAACACCGGCATAGTCGGTATAGAACAGGGTCAGCAGCGTGGCGATCATGCCGTAGACAACGTTGCACGCTACGTCACCGCCGCCGTAAGCCAGGCGTGTCAGAATATTGATTTTTCCGTTTTCGGAAACAGGTCGTGTAGGCAGAACCGCCTCTGCCTGCATGGTTGGATTGGTTTTCACGAAACATTCTCTCCTTCTTGGTTTCGCTTCCAATTTACAGCCGCCCCAATAAAATGCATCTGATCAAGCTGCGTTTTCCGGCCTGCTGCAAGCGGATAGGATTGTTTAGAGTGCAGCCTGCCTGCTTTACAGAGATCGTGCTTCGAAATTCACATCCTTACAAGGCGTTGACCGCATTTGTTATCATAGCATAGATTAACATGAATGGCAAGAAATTATTGTATACTATACATAAAAAACTTAATATATTTTGTGCGATAGGTAAAATGAGTAGTTGATGATGCACAATTTATAATAAAATAAATGTGCGTAATAATCAAAAAACAATACGAATCGAGAACCGACGGACGCCGTTGCAGATGGCATTGACAGCGTCGGAGCGGTTCGGTATCAGTATGCTGGAACTGGGTAAGAAAATGGGATGAAAATAGTACATAGTACAACGTCTTTCGCTATTTATATATCAGACCGCGTCAAGTAATGTTCGCAAAAAGGGCTCCTGAAAAAATGAAGTTAAGCAGCAACGAGCAGAGTTGCCGCAATGGATTTCTGGCTGAGATAAGCTCTGGAGACAGACCAGTCCTCGGCGTATTCCATGAGATACGTTGTCACCAGGCGAACATAGGAACTTTCATTCGGAAAGCGCTTGGCGTAGGAGTCGATCACATCATATGCCTGCTTTCTGGCGAACTCAGCCGTAGGCACCAGCCAGATTTCCTTGAGTGTCTCAGCGAAGGATTTCTTCTCTTTCTGCGGCACATAGGCCAGAATATTTCGCATGAAATGCACCTTGCAGCGCTGCCATGAGGCTCCGGGAAAGGACTCACGAATTGCCGAAACCAACCCAGAGTGAGCATCGGAAATGATAAGCCTGGGCGTAGACAGACCACGGTCCTTCAAATTCTGAAACAGCACTCCATAGGAGCTCTTGGATTCTTCGGCCATAGGTTCAACAGCGATGATATCTCGATGACCATTTTCGTCCACACCGCACACGATAAGTATCGCCATGCTGACAATTCTTCCATCTACTCGAACTTTTTCGTACAGTGCATCCACTCACAAAACCGGGTACACCGTATCGGCAAGAACGCGATTACGGAACTCCTCGACCTGCTCATTCAGTCCTTTTGTCATCTCGCTGACCTGACTTCTGGATAGATTCTCAATGCCGAGGCTATGCGCCCAGCTGCTGATCGACCTCGGCCTCCATGAGGTGTGTACACAGCCATTCCAGCATGCTCAGCATCGGATCCGGCTGCGTCACACATTGCAGTAGCAATTCTGTCAGATTTGTGGTATTCTTTTTGCGAGCCATTAGGGTCTCTCCTTTGCAGTATGATTGTCTCGACAACTTTCATTTTACAGGAGCCCCTAGTGGCTTGTCTATTTCCTTTTCACTTTTGCAAACATCATTGTACTCTATCAAAGCTGGTATCGGAGGACAGACTGCGCAGGAAATTTTCAGAAAAAGGAGCGCAGCTTATCCGGGAAGAGTTTTCCCTGAAAGCGTCAATTGATCGCCTGGAACATTTTTATGAGGAGATTTGTAAATGAGTATTCCTAAGAAAATTCATTATTGCTGGTTTGGAAGAAATCCACTGCCGGAGTCGGCAAAGAAATGTATTGAGAGCTGGAAAAAATACTGTCCTGAATATGAGATCATCGAATGGAACGAGGATAATTTCGATCTGACGGAAAACCGATATGCACGGGAGGCCTATGAGCAAAAAAAATGGGCATTTGTCAGTGATTATGCGCGGTTAAAGATCGTGTATGAACAGGGCGGAATTTATATGGACGTGGATGTGGAGCTGATCAAACCGCTGGATGAGCTTATAGAGCTGGATGGTTATATGGGCTTTGAAAAGGAGATAGATGGTCAGATGTGGATTGCAACGGGCCTTGGCTTTGGTGCACGTGCAGGGCATCCGATCGTCGGTGCACTTTTAAAGGACTATGAGGATATTCCTTTTATCAAAGAGGATGGAAGACTTGATACAGAGTCTTGTCCTGGACGCAATACGCGGACGCTGCGCACCTTCGGTCTGCGCCTTGACAATACAAAACAGGAAATTGACGGAATCATTTTTCTCCCGACACAATACCTTGCTCCTGTCAGCTATTTTCATCGAAAAAAAGAGATCACAGAGCATACGGTTTCCATTCATCACTATGATGGAAGCTGGCTGAACGAAAAGGAACAAAAAAGCCTTCGGTTAAGAAGGCTTTTAGGAAACAGACTGTATCATCGTCTGCAGTGTCTGTGGTATAAAATCAATCCGAGGAAAAAGCATTCCTAAATCAGCTGATGGATTTTACGAGATGGAAAATAGTATTCTGAGCGGTCTTTTCACAGTTGTTCAGATTGCTTAAGGTATCGGAGAACAGCCTATCCAGCCGGTTTTCCAGATCCGGAAGGGAATCGTCTGTCTGAGGCTTATCAGCTTTTGGCGCTTCCAGAGTCGGGAAAGGCGTGGTCGAAGGGGGAAGCACTGCGGACAGCTGAACTCTTTCAAGGCTTTGCTGTACCTGCTGCAGGACGTTTCCTGATTGAACCAGCTGCTTGCGAAGGGAGGTCAGATCCTTCTCTTTTTTTCGCAAGGTCAGACTGCAGGGTTTCGATCTGTGCAGACTGAGCCTCGAGCTGAGCGCTTTGTTGTTTGATCTGTGTTGCCTGGGCCATTAAACGCCCCTCCTGCTCCCGTACCTGATGCTGAAGCGTCGAATCCTGTGCCGGAAATTGCTTGAGGGTTTCCATGACCTGGCTTTGCAGGGTGCGGATCAAATCCTCCGCTTCGCGCTTCTGACGGCGTGTGATCTGTATCGTTTCTTCCCGGAGTGCGCGAAGCTGGTCGGAACCGTTCTCGGAGGACTTCTTTAAAGAAGCGACCTGTTCCTGCAGCTGTTCGATCGTAGATTCATATACTGTTGATAGATGACGGTTCTGTGGATAAGTCCGGTGAAATCTGCGATGCCTGTGCATTAAAGGATAACAGGATCAGGGTTATCCACAAAAAGAATGGCGGAGTGAGTGCGGCAAGAAACACCGGACTGCAGGAAGCCCGTGGGGAATATATCACCTATGCGGACTCAGACGATCTTGTGGGAAGGACAATCTATACAGAGCTGATCGACGCTATGGAGCAAAACGGAACGGACAGCGCCTGCTGCAGCTATGAAGCCTTTACGGGTGCTGGTACAGAGCAGGGGATGGCAGGCAGCAGGACAGGAGTGCAAAAGGCAGCTGGCAGCAGTAGAAGCAGGGGGGAGACCTGTTGCGGCACGGAGGCGTTTAAGGTTTTTTTGAGAGAAAATAACTACGCACCTGTGGTGTGGAACAAGGTTTTTAAACGGGAGGTACTGAAATCTGCAGAGGGGCTGTTTTTGTTTGAAAAAAATACGACCCTGGGGGAGGATGAAAAATGGCTGGCAGGTACGCTCAGCAGCGGCTATACGCTGGAGGAGATCGATACGGCGGATTTCTGTGGCAGAGAGGCTTCTGTCTGCTTTATTGCAAAGCCGCTGTACTATTGGAGACGGCGGGACAGCAGCGCGACCCATACAGAGAAGGATGGAATCACGAAAAACAATCTGGACAGTATTCGGGTGCAGGAGGAGCTCTTAGAGGCTGTAAAAGGTCTGCAGGATGCAGAGCTGGAGGAGCTGTTAAAATGGAGGTTGTATCTGGCTGTTATGGATGTTGTGAGGAAATGCTATAAGCGCAGAGATACGGAGAATTTTCGTTGCTACTATCAAAAGCTGAAACAAATCGGAAAAGTGCGCACATTTGGCGAATCCGGGACAGAAAAAATCCGGAGGCTGGTGTGGAGCGTATTATTCAGACTGCGGGTGAACAGTAATATTTACGCAGAAATGATAGTGAAAATGAGAAAATTATGGTTTTCTTTTTGGTGGTGAACTGTTAGAATAAAGGATATCAGAAACGTTTGGAAAAACGCGAAAGAAAAGACAGGAAGGGGAATATTCCATGAAGAATTTTGACGTAGTTGCACTGGGTGAGTTGCTGATCGACTTTACCGAGAACGGCAAGAGCGCACAGGGCAATATGACTTACGAAGCAAATCCGGGCGGAGCGCCCTGCAACGTGCTGGCAATGTTGAACAAAGCAGGCCGCAAGACCGCATTTATCGGCAAAGTCGGACAGGATCTGTTCGGCAACAAATTAAAAGCAACCCTGGATGAGGTTGGCATCGACACTTCCAACCTGATCATTGACGAAGATGCAAGAACAACTCTGGCATTCGTAGAGACCTTCCCGGACGGCGACAGAGACTTCTCTTTCTACCGGAATCCCGGTGCAGATATGATGCTGCGCAAGGAGGATCTGCATGAGGATCTGATCCGCGATGCGAAGATTTTCCACTATGGCACACTGTCCATGACTCATGATGGTGTCCGTGAAGCGACCAAGAAAGCGATTGACATCGCAAAAGAAAGCGGCGCAATCCTTTCCTTCGACCCGAACCTGCGTCCCCCTCTGTGGAAGACCTTAGACGATGCAAAAGAACAGGTTGCATATGGTCTGTCCAAGTGTGACGTTTTAAAGATTTCCGATAACGAGATCCAGTGGTTCACCGGCGAAGAGGATTTCGATGCAGGTATTGCAAAACTGCGTGAACAGTACAATATCCCGCTGATCATGCTGTCTCTGGGAAGAGACGGAAGCCGCGCTTACTACAAAGACATGAAAGTAGAGGCTGCTCCTTTCCTTCAGGAAAAGACTATCGAGACAACAGGTGCAGGCGATACCTTCTGCGCAAGTTCCTTAAATTATGTTCTGGAACATGGTCTGGACAATCTGACAGAAGAGAACTTAAAAGAACTGCTCACATTCGCAAATGCGGCAGCTTCTCTGATCACCACACGCAAGGGTGCTCTTCGCGTTATGTCCACCAAAGAAGAA
>ERZ1108170.665-NODE-665-length-26765-cov-2.805054_pt1 | contig 26765 bp, 20 predicted proteins | sample MGYA00403705_ERZ1108170 | MGnify/ENA primary metagenome ERZ1108170 (study PRJEB35170, sample SAMEA104062422) | human gut metagenome | biome: human gut; feature: human-associated habitat; material: faeces | place: Denmark | collected 2012-06-15 ...
CCCGCCCGAGCGTGCACAGACCGGGCGGCCTGCGAAGACAGCCAGATGCCGTCGTAGTCCCGTACAGTCAACGTCGCCCCATCGGACCGTGTCGAGGAGGCGAAGACGCCAAGTGCCCCCGTGGTGGCATCGAGCGAGGGGATGCCCGCAGATGGCAGGACGGCGGATGTGACCTTGTCGTTCTTCGACCGTAACGCGCCGGATGCGAGCACCCCGTCCACACTGGACAACCGTTCGCATGCTTCACCGCTGATTCCGCCTTTGAACTCGATGACGTACGTCGACGCGCCCGATGCGATATATCGGTCAACCTGCTGCGCTATTGACCGAATGCTGAACAGGTCGGCAGCAGACAACCCGCCGACCAACGCGGCGAGAATCAACATAAGCATGAACGCATGCGAGGTTCCGGACACGATATCCCGCCATGCTTCGTCCACGACACCACGCAGACGCATACGCCCTGTCTCAGCCGTATCCCGGTCAATGGCAGGCGCAACGGTATCTTGTTCCCGGCTCACTGGTAGTCCCTCAAATCGATGATGTCCGTGCACGCGTCGCGGGTGCGCGGATCATGTGTGGCGACCACGACAATCGCCCCTGATATCGACAACCCGTGCAAGGTTCGGTTCACGCTCGCCGCAGTCGCCAAATCAAGTTGTGCTGTCGGCTCATCCACAAGAAGCAGTCCCGCGTGGGAGGCGACCGCGCGCGCAAGCATCAGCCGCTGAGCTTCGCCACCGGACAGGTCACGGAACTGTTTGGCGGCAAGATGGTCAAGCCCGACTTCCTGCTGCTGACCAACAACATCTGCAACCTGCTGCGTTCCGTCTGGCAGATCCACGTCTTCCCGACTCCGGGATCCCCGGCCGCCGAAGCGAAGGAAAAGCGTGATCATGTTCATGAGAACAACCGCCGAGCCAAGGCCGGTCTGCCATCCCTCGAGGAAGAGGCGCTGCAGAAGGCTAAGGAAGCCGCCGAAGCGAAGGAAAAGCACGGCTACCAGCGTCAGCAGCCGAGCCGTAAAAAGAAAAAGAAGTGAGTAAGAGTGTGTCCCGTGTTTCACATGAAACGCGGGACACACCACTTTTATCAGCGTTTATTGTCGACGTGGTAAACAGTAAATTAGACTTTACATAACAAGACTTTAGTAATAGAAACCCCGCTCAAAGGAGTACAACCACCATGGCGCAAGATGAGGAAAAAACCATCGATCAGCTCAACGAGGAAGCTGATATCGCTGCCGACTATCTTGAAGGACTGCTCGATATCGTCGATTACGAGGGTGATATCGAAATGGGCGTGCGCAACAATCGCCCTACCGTGCAAATTGTCGCCGATGATGATACGGATATCAAGCATCTTATCGGACGCAACGGCGAGGTTGTTGACGCATTGCAGCAGCTGACGCGACTTGCCGTGCAGCAGAAGACCGGCGAACGTTCCCATCTTATTGTGGACGTCGACGGCTATCTAAAGCGCAAGCGTCAGCGTCTGCACGACATCGCGCTGGATGCCATCGACGAGGTACGCGAGACCGGAGAGCCGGTCGACCTGAAGCCGATGAATTCCTTCGAGCGTAAGATCGTGCATGACGTGGTGCGTGAGGAAGGTATGAAGTCCCGTTCCCACGGCGAGGAGCCACATCGTTACGTTACGGTGTATTTTAAGGCTTCTGTCGCCGAGGAAACCGAAGACGAGGATGAGGCCTGATTTCAGCTCGTTTCACGTGAAACATGGCGTCACCATCACGGTGGCGCTTTTTTATTGCGATTGATGAGTGACTACACGCAGGTCGTGCGCCGGGTACGTGACGCCTATGTGCGCATGGACTTGCGCACGGTCTGCGCAGGCCGTGCGATATTGCCGGCATTGGTCGGGGAGTAATGGCTGGAATACCGGCAATAAGGAAGAGCAGGATATAGGATGGTGCCCATGAGTGATGTGACAGACGAACTTGATGATTCGCCGATTCTTGAGGAAGTGCTGGGGGATGCGTTGGGCAAGCTGCGTGTTTTTCATGCGAAACTTGTCGAAGAAGGCGAACCCCGTGGCCTGATCGGACCACGAGACGTTGCGATTATTTGGGAACGCCATATTCTGAATTCGGCTGCCATTGTGCCTTTCGTGAGGGAATCCACGGCCAAGAAGCAGTTCAAAACGGTTGCCGATATTGGCAGCGGCGGCGGTTTCCCCGGTATCGTTGCGGCCGCATGCCTGCCGGATCACCAGTTCACTCTCGTGGAGCCTATGGAACGGCGTATCGAATGGCTGAACGAGTGCGTGGAGGACATGGAGCTGGAGAACGTTACGGTGGTGCGTGCCAGGGCTAATGAGATGATCGAGGCCATTGCGGGTGCGTCTGGCGTTCAGGGCGGCAACCGTGGTAATGGCAACGCCAGGAACGGCAAAGGCGGCAGGAACGGCAGGGGAGCGGTTGCCCGCGGTCCTGTGCTGGATTTGGATGGCAAGCCCATTCAGGCAAGGCACCCGTTCGCCGTGGTGACCTGTCGTGCCGTTGCACCGATGACCAAGCTATCCGGGTGGACGTTGCCGTTGCTTGAACGCGGTGGACGTCTGGTCGCATTGAAGGGAAGGTCCGCTCAGGAGGAGATCGAAAAAGCCTCCAAGGAGATCGCCAAGTGCGGCGGCGTTCGTCCGCGAGTGGTGGATGCCGAGGTCGGGCCGGGGCTTGAATCGACCCATGTGCTCATGGTGGATAAAAAGTAAGTTATCCACCATTTTGGCAAGTTGTCCACATTATCCACAACTGGAGACTCGTTGAAATAAAGCGCAAAAAAATGTTGGAATAGCAACAAGATGTCTGTGGATAACTTTTTGCAAGCAATGCAAGTTATCCACAGACTATCCACAGTTATCCACATTTGCGCACAATGGGTGGACGGGTCGGTTCTGTCCACCCAAATGATGAAACTTGAGTGTTAAGCATATCGTAAGGAAGGCTGACGTATGACTGGACCTGAAGGACCAGATAACCTGACATCGATGGAATCGGCGACGGAAACCATCAAACGAATTTTCGGAGGGTCGAATTCTCCTCTTGGTTCGCAGATCGCCGACGAATCGTCTCGCTATCGCGCCTTGCAGAAGGCCGTTTGCCCAAAGCCGGAGCAGACGCGCCTGATCGCGGTCGCCAATCAGAAGGGTGGCGTTGGCAAAACCACGTCTGCGGTGAATCTTTCCGCCGCGTTGGCCCAGTTCGGTTCCAAAGTGCTGCTGATCGATATGGATCCGCAGGGCAATGCGTCGACCGCGTTGGGTGCTCCGCATGCGTCGGGAGAGCCGTCGGTATACGACGTGATTGAAGGCAGGAAAACCATTGCCGAAGTCAAGCGCACCTGCCCTGACTTCGATCTGCTTGACGTGGTGCCAGCCTCCATCGATCTGAGCGGTGCCGAGTTGGAAGTTGCCGACATGGAAAATCGCAATGTTCTACTGAAAACCGCGGTCGATGAGTTTCTTGAGAACAGCGAGGAACACTACGATTACGTGATTATCGATTGCCCTCCGAGCCTTGGTCTGCTGGTAATTAATGCCATGTGCGCGGTGCATGAGATGCTGATTCCGATCCAAGCTGAATATTATGCGTTGGAGGGTCTTGGTCAGCTTATCAATACCATCGGGCTGGTGCAGGAACATTTCAATCCGTCATTGCTTGTTTCTACCATGCTGATCACCATGTTCGATAAGCGAACCCTGCTCAGCCGTGAAGTGCATGACGAGGTCAAAAGCCACTATCCGACCATCGTGTTGGACACCACGATTCCACGAACGGTGAAAATCTCGGAAGCGCCGAGCTTTAATCAAAGCGTTATCGCCTATGACCCCAAGGGCATGGGTGCAATCTCCTACTGTGAGGCCGCGTTGGAACTCGCACGTCGCTCGCAGACGGTGTTGCAGGCTATTGATGCAAGAAGGAATGAGAACTGATCATGGCTACGAAATCACGTTTGGGCATGGGTCTCGGCGCGCTGTTTCCGTCTCTTCCAGGAGAGTCGGCAAAGTCGGAAGCTGCCGCTGAGCCGGCTGCGCCTGCTGTAGGGGTGAAGGCCGATAACAAGCCGTCCGCGAAAACTTCCGGAAGCATGGCTGGCAGTGCTGCCGTGCCGTCTGTGAGAAAGAACACAGGCGCTAAAAGCTCCATGGCGACAGCCCAGGCTTCCGTTGATGCCGTCCACGACATGAAGAAGAACGTTTCACACGAAACCAAGAAAGGAAGCGTTCATCGTGCCAGCATGCCTTCCATCACGCTGAACGAAGCGGCTCATCCAGCCGACATGTTCTTCGGCGCCACCAGTCCTGTCGATCCTTCTGCCGACGCGAAGCAGGGGAGTGTTTCACGTGAAACCGCTGCGGTAAAAAAGAACGAAGATGCAAAGAACAACGAACCGGAACTGCTGCCGGTGCAGGGTGGTTACTTGGTGGAATTGCGTCTGAGTGATGTCGGACCCAACCTGCATCAGCCACGCACTATTTTCGACGAGGATGATCTTCGTGAGCTTGCCGATTCCATCAAGGAAGTCGGCGTGCTGCAGCCCATCGTGGTACGGAAACGCCCACTTGCGCAGATCGAGGCCGCACGCAAGGAGAACGCCGCCAGCAATGACGAGTCGCATAATATGTTCGACGGTCGCATGGATAGCATGTATGAGCTCATCATGGGTGAGCGTCGCTGGCGTGCTTCACAGATCGCAGGTCTGAAAACGATTCCTGCGATCGTCAAAACCACGGCCGACGACGACATGTTACGTGACGCTCTGCTGGAGAATCTGCATCGCGTTGCGTTAAATCCGCTGGAAGAAGCGGCCGCCTATCAGCAGATGATCGACGATTTCGGTCTGACACAGGCGCAATTGTCGAAATCCGTCTCGAAATCACGACCGCAGATCGCAAATACCTTGCGATTGCTGAATCTGCCTGCAACCGTGCAAAAGAAGGTCGCCTCCGGACTCTTATCGGCCGGTCACGCGCGTGCGCTGCTGGGATTGCCGGCTGAAGCTGATATGGAACAGCTTGCGACGCGCATTATTGCCGAAGGGCTGTCTGTTCGCAGCACCGAGGAAATCGTGTCGATGAAGGCCGCCGAATCGGATCAGCCGAAGAAAGCGAAGACCAACAAGCTGAATCCGTGGGCTGGAACGCCAATGCAGCTCGGACTTGAAAAGAAGTTCGGCACGAAGGTTTCCATCAAAGGGTCCAAGGAACATGGCCGCATCGAAATCGTCTTCAAATCCGAAGATGACATGAAGCGCATTATCGACATGCTCATTCCCTCTGCTGAAGAATAGTATTTCTCGAGTTTCTCTGTCGGATCAGTGTGATGTTCGCAGAAGGGCGGCATATTCTATTCACGGCACACTCAAAGCCATTTGGCCAAGCTTACAGTCGTGAACAGAATATGCCGCCCTTCCGCTTATTTTTAGCGTTTTTGTGATTCCTTGTTTGGTGGTATTTGACGGCATCTTTCTATAGGAATTAGTTGATTCGTCGGTACATACGATTTCTGCTTTTCGTTTTACCGATGGCTTCAACTTTATTTTCTTGTATTAACTTTCTTAGATTACGGCGAATTGTTTCAACTGATTTTCCAGTAATATCAGCAAGCTCCCTTGCGGTAATATCTTTATTCTTTGGAATAAAAGTGAGAACATCAACCTTATTTTTCATAGTATTCGACAACATGTTTGTTGTATCGTTTTTATGAGTTGGTTCAGTATTTTTAATTTCAGAGATAATCTCATCAGCTTTGTTGGATAGATTGACGCTGGAACGCCACAACACCACAGTGAAGGAGTCCTGAGTCGCGCGGAATTCCGGTGCGCGCAGATCGCGGTTCTGCATTTCGTTCATCATGAGGATGATTCCTCCGCCCTGACCCTCGGCGGTGATAAGATTGCTTCCGATCACAGGGGTGGTTTGTACGAGCTGCATGAGGGCGTTATTGCGGCATCGAGATTGTCCATCTGCGAGATTATCAATGGTTTTGCCTCCCCATAGGCCACCTGGATTCGATATTTCGATCCTGTCTGCGTAAACGTCGACAGTGACCGGCTGGCCTTGAAAATACGGATGATATTCCCTATGCACTACTGCGTTGGCGATGGCTTCACGCAGAACTTCGGAAGGAATTTCCAATTCATCTTTTCTTCCGATGCCTTCGATGAACGAATAAGATCGTAAATTTCGAGATGTAGCATTTACCGCATCGTTGATCATTTCTGATGCAGATCCCTCGCATTCTACGCGGTCGAGGAACCTTAGTGCACCTGGCTGCGATTTTTCAATGCCTGGATGTACAGCAACGTCGATAAAGAGACGTGGAAAGAATTGTTGAGGATAGTTACCGGCTGCAATTAATCCCGCCATCCGTATGCGACCTTGTCGATCCGCAATGTTTAATCGCGCTAGTTTTTCTTCTTTTGTTTCTGCTCCACGCAAGGCTTTAGTGCCTTGTTTTCTTACAAAAATAGTATCGACAACAGAAGAGTTAAGGTCTTCAATAGAGGCATTAGGAATAATTTCAAGATCAGAACTACTTGGATGTAGTATATTTTGAATTTCATATAATTCTGCTGATGATAGGAGAACATCTTTATCATCAATTCGTTTGAAACTACCGCTTTTAATTCCTTTGGCGGTAATATAGCATGGCTTGAAATCTATATCGTTTTCATATATACGAATAACGAGAATCTGACCGCCGTCAACGGTTTCACGTGAAACATCATATTTTGGAGGATTTGAGAGTCTGATTCCATCCCTACCGCCATCTCCCATACCTTCGATAAGTTGGTCCCGCACTCTGTCGAGGTGAAAATCCTGAACGCAAGTGAATCCATTGTGTTCATCCAAACCAAGGAGCAGAGTGCCACCATGTGTATTTGCGAAGGCGCTGATGCTTTCCCACACGTCTTTGCTGAGGGATCGCTGACAGCTTTTTGCTTCGTAATCGCCGTCGTCATTATGCTGTTTGCGCAATCGTGCTATCGCGTTTTGGATTGGTTCTTGGAGAATGGACATAGCTTCCTCCATATCACAGTCATTCACACGGTCATTTTGATTTTATCACAGTCATGACTGTGATGTGACTGTGTGAGTGACTGTGATGACTGCGATGTCCACGGAAGGGCGGCGTACTCTACGCTCGACACGCGTAAGATACCGCTGTGCGGTCTTCGTGGCAAGCCGTTCACTTTGCTTGAGTAAAGCCCATCGGGCTTTTCCTCTTTATTGCTCAGTGATCAAAGCCTACGGTCAAGCATAGAATATGCTGCCCTTCCGTTCGTTTTTCAAGTTTTTTGTAGGGTGTGACTTTGTATCACGGTCATATGACGGTCATTCACACGGTCATGACTGTGATGTGACTGTGTGAATGACCGTCATGGGGAGTGTTACTGCTAGAGGTAGGCTTGGGTGTCAAGGGCGGCCCGGCAGCCCATGCCGGCGGCGCTGATCGCCTGACGATAAATACTGTCAACACAGTCGCCTGCTGCAAAAATGCCGGCAGTGCTGGTGCGTGTGCTGGCACCATCTACCTGAATATATCCAGCCGCATCTCGCTGCACAATGCCGTCAATAAAAGCTGTGGCTGGGGAGTGGCCAATCGCTACGAAAATACCGTTTGCGGCAATCGTGCTAATCTCTCCGGTGATAACGTTGCGAATGTTCACGGATTGGGCTCCGTTGCCGTCACCCAAGATTTCCTCCACCACGGAATCCGTGACGATGGTGATTTTCGGATTCTGTTGAGCGCGTTCCACGAGAATCTGCGATGCGCGGAATTCGGAACGACGATGAATCAACGTCACCGACGATCCAAATCGGGAAAGAAAATCAGCCTCAGTGAATGCGCTATCGCCGCCGCCGACCACAATAATCGGCTTATCACGGAAGAAGAAGCCGTCGCAAGTCGCGCAATACGACACTCCCTTGCCGGAATACTCCACCTCTCCAGGGATGCCGAGCTTGCGGTATTCCGATCCGGTTGCGATGATCAAAGCACGGGTTTCAAAAACGTCCCCCTGATCGATGCGCACGGTTTTCACACCGGTGGCGTCATCGTTGCTCACGGAAACAACATCATCCCAAACGATTTCTGCGCCGAACTTCTCTGCCTGGCGTTGCATATTATCCATGAGTTCCGGCCCCATAATACCATCGGGGAAGCCCGGGAAATTCTCCACTTCGGTGGTGTTGACGAGCTGCCCGCCTGGGGTCAGCGCGCCCGCAATGACCAGTGGTTTGAATCCAGCCCGGCCTAAATATATGGCCGCGGTATATCCTGCAGGGCCGGATCCGACAATAATCACATCTCGCAAATCACTCATATTCCCACTGTAGCGAACCGCCGAAGCGAACAGCCGCGCATCGCACTATTTCACGTATTCTTTTTCCTATGGCGTATTATCGAGTACTTTCCAAGCCGGATCATCTACAAAGTTTCACGTGAAACATGAGCTGTGTGTGTGGGGCTGTGCGTGCAGTTGCTGGTGGTGGCTGGATTCCTGGCAGCGCTTGAGTGGAATATGAGAAAAAGGGCTTGCGCTCCATGTGGAACGCAAGCCCTTTGGTTGTATAAACGTGACGCCTGCCTGCGCAGGCCTTGGATCACTTATTGATGATCTTCTTGAACAGATCGGCGCTGGCCTTGGCGAGTGCGAACTGGCCGAAGCCCGGATCGATGGAAGCGAGGTTGGCGTTGACAATCTGGTTGAAAGTGTTGTTCTTCATGATGTTTCCTTTCGTTTGGCTTGGCGGCGTTCTTGTTTTCTGTTCTTTCCTCTGGCCGCTGCCGTAAGTCTTGTTTGTTTTTCTGTTATTTCAGCGCGGGTGGCGTTGCCGTTTCCCCGCGTGTGGGGTGCGGCTCCGGTTTTCTCTCCGGCTCCTGCCGCATCATGTCTCTTTGTTCTGTTGTGCCTTCATTATAGGCAGGCGCAACCGTCGATGTCATGCAATGATCGTCGATTCTTTTGTATTTTCATCGGCTAATCTTGAAATAAACGTAATGATGCTGTGATGAAAAGTCGATCGTCGATTGCAAGGTGGTGTCGCCGTCGCAAAAAGAAGCGGCGCGATCTTCAGATTTCGATCTTTTCTATGAAAGTCTCAAAAAACGTTCTCCTGTAAGACTTTTTGCAAGGTCATCATTTTTTCTAGACATTTTCTATCTTTTCGATCTTCCTTACTTGCGGGAGTATTTGCGCTTGTTGTCGGCGAATGTCAGGTTACATTGATTGATAGCGAGTTGATTAGTGTGGCTGTTCGACGGGCTGATTGGCGTCGGGCGTAAGAAAGGAACGTGATATATGGCGACTATTCCTGAACAATACGAGAGCCAGCGCGTGGGCGTGCAGGGATATCGCGTGCTCAATCTCGATTTGGACGGCGTCTGCGCGGATTACAAGGGTGCGATCCGCGATTACCTGCAGCGGCAGGGCATTGACGTGCCGGAACGTGCGTTGCAGACCGCGCATTACAATCTCATTCGCGAGGATGGATGGCCGTTCGACACGCTCGATGATTACATCGAAACGCATAAAGCCGCGGAACGTGAGCATCTGTATGCAACGATGCAGCCGCTTCCGGGAGTCGCGCAGGCGTTGCAACGATTGGCGGGCGAGCACGTGTACATTCGCATCGTCACGCACCGACTGTTCGTGTCCGGCCAGCATCAGATGGTTGTTTCCGACACCGCGCAATGGTTGGACAGCAACCATATTCCATACATGAGCCTGTGTTTTACCGGGCTGAAAGACAGCATGCAGGCCACGATTCATATTGACGATTCGCCGGCGAACATCGAAACCCTGCGCGAGGCGGGGCAGCATGTGGTCGTGTTCGATCAGCCGTACAACAGCGCGTACGATGGCCCTCGAATCAACAGCTGGAGCGACGTAAACGTCAACAAACTTCTCACCCTCTTCGAGCACTGGCCCGAATAAGTGGTCTGCGCGGCGGGTTGTCTGTACAACTTGCGTTCTGTGTTTGTATAACCCCGGTTTTATGTCTGCACAAGTCGGATTTGACCACCAATTCGGGGGTTGTGTAGACAGGAAATACGACTTGTGCAGACGGATTATGCGATTGGCTGCATGGCCTGCTGGTTTAGCCGCACGATTTCGGCAGACAGACAATCGAGTGGTGGATACAAAGGAGGGCACGTGCGTATTACACGTGCCCTTCATGCGCGTCTTCTCTGGAAAACGTTAGAAAGACGGTGACAATGATCAGAACACTTGAATGCTTTCGATATACAGCTGGTTGCCCGGCAGACTATCAAGCGGCACCCATAGCATGATGTCCTGCGTTTCCACGGACTTGTCGAACTTCACTTCGGTAGTGCCGGAATCGTCGAATTCGAACTGCGCCACCTGCTTGCCCTGGGATGGGCTGTCCGTCGCGTTCACACGAATGTATCCCTGGCCGCCCGAAGAACGAATCTTGATGACCATGCGATACGCCTTCTGCGGCTGGCTCAGGTGCACGTAATATCCGTAGCCCTGCTGTCCGTCAGGATTCGACAGGAACTTACGATTGTCGATTTCGTATGCGGTCGTGTTTTCCGGCTGCTTCGGATCTGGCACCTTTTTCGACTGCTTGTCGGCGGTCACGACCTTGTCTTCGGTTTTCTTGAGTTTCTTGGATGCCGTCGAATCGCCAGATGCCGGCGCATTGGCGGAAGTATCGGAAGAATCCTTGGAATTGGACGAGTCGGCATTGGAGGACGGATCGGCCTTGCCGGACGTATCGGCATTGGAGGAATCTGCGGAATTCTCATCCGATTGATCTCCCTCGCCGAACGGCACTTCGTCAAGATTTATTTCCGGCCATGGTCCTTTTGAATCAGTCGTAACCGAATCTGAGGGCTGCATCAAACCATGAACTGCAAAACCAAGCGCAACCGCAACCACGATGACCGCAACGATAATCGCAACGACCTTAGTTTTCAGCTTGCCAAACAGTTTCGCGTCGGCAACGTCAGTATTCGCCGAAGCGGGAGAAGGATTTTTCGGCGTGAAGCTTGGCGGAACCGCGGCTCGACCGGCTGCATACGCGGCGTCGATCGCTTCCTGCTCTGCCTTCAACGCGCGAGCGGACTCCTCGCCGGGCTGAATGACCTGACCATCCGCGCCGATTACTGGAATGCGGCCGGTTTTTTCCAACTGGGAATCGTCGGATGACATGCCATCGGCCGGTACGGAAACCCTGATGGGGAAAGAGAAGGGGGAATCGCTGGTGTCGGTCACGCCGTCGATGTCTTCTTCGCTCAACAGCTCACGGCCGCTGCTCCACAACGATTTCACCGCTCCACTGGTGGCCGCGACGCTTTTCGCCAAAGCCTCCTTGCCATCGGAAAAATCGTTATGCGGTTCGGGAGCCGTGAACGTCATTTCCGGAATGCTTCCAGCCGCCGCCAGCGTATCCGGCAGTGGGAGCGCATCCTTCTCAAGAATCTGCAGCAACGGAACATTGGCGATCGAGCATTCCGAATCCATGGAAGGCAACGTGACATCCATGCCCCCCAACGATGATAGCGGCTGGTATTCGCCAAGCAGCGCCTCCAATTCCGCAATGGTCGCCATCGGAACGGTGGGGAAGCCGTCATCCTCCGCAAGTTCAAGACCGCGCTTGCAGATCACGCGGAATTCCATCGGTGTGGTCGGCGCAAGCGCTTCCAGACGGAAATCAGTCGACAATGTGGACGGGCGTCGGGTCAACATCGCATACAGCAATGCCGCAATCTGCCGAATCGCAAGCTGTTCCCGATTTTCCAAAGCTTGAGCGCAGGAAGTGTCGGCAAGCATGATGCTTACCGGAGCGTCTGCGATCTGAATGCCGGAACGGGTCAGTCGTACCGTGTCGGTGCTGATGGAGAAATGCGTGAGATTGTCTTTTTGCAGTGCATGCAACGCTTCGATGACTTCGCCAATGATGGAGCGCATGGCTGTATAGCTCAACGGCTGGTTGGCATTCAGCGCAAGATATTCGCTGAGGGTCATGCCTTCGTCAAGCTGCGTCACCACCAGCGCGACCTGGCCGACATGCTGGAGCTGCAGCACTTTCGTGAAGTGGGAATCATGCGAAATTGCCAGCATGGAAGCGGTTGCGTTGACTTCCTGCAATGCCTTACTGTTGCTGACGATAAACAGCTGGCAATCCCGTGCGAGCACATGGTCGCTGGCCTTCCAGACCTGCAGTCCGGTTTCTTCGCGCAATGGCGAAACGAGCACGTAGCGATTGCTGATGGTATCTCCCAGCTGAGGTTTCATGGGTTCCTTCAACTTTTTGTAAACGTTTGTTCTGCCTATGGTCACTCGCCGTTTTCGGCGTCGCCCTGTTCCAGTCTATCGTTGGGGCTGGTCGGCTTGCGAAGTCCGGGAATACGTGAGGAAATCAGCGCGATCGTCTCGTTGAATTCCTCGGAACGCAGCAGCCGCAACGTGCCCACGTAAACGATGAAGGTCACTATGGCCAACAGCGAGGCGCATGCCACTGCCTGAATCCAGTTCATATGACCGTCCACCGCTCCGATTTGGGCGCCGACAAGCTGGTAGATGCTGTCACGTACCGTCATGCCGATGAACATGGTAGCTGCTGCCGCGCCAATCGATTTCAGATATGAGATGGCTATGTGCGGACCGTCGATATTGTTTTCGAATCGTTTGCGCAGCATGGCATACAGGATGGGGATCGGCAGTATGTAGCTTATGGCTCCTAGCATGCCGATCATTGTCGTCCATTCGGTAGGGGGGAGTAGTCTCGCGCCGATGATCACGCCTACCGCTTGAATGCCCATGGCAAACAGCATGAAAATGAACGGCGATTTGCCGTCTTCGAATGCATAGAACGTGCGCTGGATAATCAGATACGCGCTGGCGAACGGAAGTCCTATGCCAAGCGTGACTAACGGTCCCGCCATAAGAATCGCCTCTCTGACGTTCACAGACGGCAGCAACGCGAGAATGATCGGAACGGGCATCACTACGAAAGCGACCGAGAAATAGCACATGATCACGCCCATATTGCGCAGTGCCTGACTTAGATCGGCACGCGCTTCGGCGATATTATGGTCGGCGACCGCACGGGATATTTTCGGGAAAATCGCGGTTGCAAGCGAAACGGCAATCAGCGAATATGGCAGCATGTAAATCGTGTACGCGTTCTGGTATGAGGCATTGCCGGCCACATCGAGCGGATTGATGCCGAACTGCTGCTGTGCGAGCATCGGCGCGTTGGTGGACGTGCGCGTGATTACGATATTGGCGAGCTGGTCGATTACGACAATGCCGACACTCCAAGCCGCGACCGGACCCATGGAACGCAAGCCGATGCCGCGAAGTCCGAATTGCGGACGGTATTTCAATCCGATTTTGGTCAGCGGAATGAATAATACCAACGCTTGGAATGCCACGCCCAACGTCCATGTTCCGGCCGTCAAAGCGATTTTGTCGGCGGTCCAAAAATCAAGCGGATGTTCCGTGGCACGGCCGAACAATGCGATGAACGTGCCGAAACCGATGCAGCTGATGATGTTCGCGCCCACCGAACTCCACGCATACGCGGTGAAATGGTCTTTGGCCGCAAGAATCTGGCCGACCACCGTATACAGGCCATAGAAGAAAATCTGGGGCATGCACCACAGGGTGAAAGAGGTTGCCAACGCCATGGTTTCTGGACTGCCGTTCACATACAGTCTGGTGAGCAGCGGTGTGCACAGCGCCATCAGAATCGCCACCGCCAACAACATGGTGATGGCGAGCGTGATGAGCTTGTTGAGCCTGGTTTCGGCGTCTTTCGCCTTCAACGTGCGCACGATCTGCGGTACGAGCACGGCGTTGAAGATACCTCCGGAAACCAGGGTGTAGATGACCTGCGGAATCATGGATCCGGCCTGGTAGGCGTTTGCCGCATAGCCGGTGGTGCCTAAGGCCCAGGCGAGCAGAATGGTGCGGATTTGCCCGGTCACGCGCGAGGCCGCGGTGCCGGAGGCCATGATCAGTGAATTATGGCCAACGGAAGAACTCATTCGTCGGGATCCTTCTTACGGTGGAATTGGCGCCACAGTCCCAAAGCTCCAAGCAGCACGGCGATGCCGATGATGATGAAGCCGCTTTTGTCGCTGATCTGCAATGCGCTGGTGATGTGGGTGGTTTGTGTCGCTCCGAATGTGATGCCCTGCCTGTCCTGCAGGCTGAGTGTGGCGTCCGCGGTGCCTGAGGTGGCCACGCGGATGGTGAATGCCACTTGGGCTTCGCCGTGCGCGGGCACTTCCACGGTGTCGAAACGCGAAGTGACGATCTGCATGGAGTTGGTCAACGATGAGACTTTTACCGTGACCGGATAGGGGTGGCTGTTGCTGATGGTAACGGGCATTTGCGCGGTTTCGCTGACCACGTTGACGTTTTCCGTCGGTGTGATGGCCACGCCGTTGATGAGCAGGGACGCCAGTTGCCCGGCTCCTTCCACCATGGTGCTTCCGGCTGGATTTTCGCCGCCTAGCGCGTGCAAGGCCATGATGCCGTGCGCGTTGACGAGCTGTCTGCGCCACGTTTTGAGGCCTGCGGGGGCCTGCTTGGCGTCGTCGGTGAGGATGGACGCGTTAAATCGTTTGATGTCGCTTGCTGAGGCTGCCAGCGTACTGAGCGTCTGCCTGAGATTGGCTCGCGTCGCATCATTGATTCCGTCGGATTGCGGCACGATCGCGGCCGCATCGTCGCCGCTCAAAGTGGGGTCGGCGTTGCTTAATGTGTTCAGATCAGTGATGTTCAGCCATGGCGATTGTTCGACGTCCGTCATCAGCGCGTCCACGACGGCTGGGTCGGAATTGTCGTTCAGGCAGACCAGCAGGTTGCGTTCCGCATACGGCTGTTCCATCTGGTAGAACGCGCTTTGCGCGACGAATCGTGCGAGACGCCCGGCCGTTGTTCCCTCGCCATCCGCTTCGGCGTCGGAACTGGTCGCCTTGCCCTGTGCAAGGTTGGAAAGCACGCTTTGCGCGGTCAGTACGGTGACGTCACCCGTGTCGGTGGACACTATGGCCTTGCCTGTTTCCGCAGTGGCCGCATCGTCCGCTTCGAAATCATGCGTGGCGATGACGGTGTCGTACCCCTGCTGTTTGGCTTTCGTAAGCGCCTCGATCGTCCAATTGCCAGTGCCCTGCCATGCATACGTGGTCATACTCGCGTTCGGGTCACCCAACGCCGATTGATAGCTTTTCAAGGCCTGTTCGGCACTCCATTGCGAGGTGCCGACGCCTGACGAATCATAGGTTTTACTGTCGTTCAGCGCGGAATAGGCGGTGATGTCGAACAGGGACGGTTGCGTGATGCCGTCGACTTGCGTCGGCATCGACATCGCCTTCAGATAGGTCGGATCGGCCACCACCTGCAGTTTGTCATGCTTGGTGAACGTCTCTTCCAGCGACTTGAGTCGTACCTCGTCTTCTTTGCCGGGGACGGCGATTTTCGAAAGCTCCGCGGAGGTGACGCCACCTTTGTTGACGAGTTGTTCCAGCATGGTGTTGTCGGTGGTCCATCCTTGCGCTTCGAGCGGCTGCACGATGGTGATATTCATCGCGGGCGTGTCGGGGGTATTGAGTCCGGCTCCGGTCCGTGTTGCGAAAGTGTGTGCTTCGTCTTGCATAGTTGAGCGTGACGGGCTTGGGGCCCCAGGAGTGGATGGATGCCAGTGCTTCTTGGCTTGATTCTGCGTCGATGCGCACGTTTGCTGAAGCTCCCGGCTGAAGCGCGGGAACCTCGCTTTGGCCCACGATATCGGGCGTTGGGATCTGCCCGATGCCTTCCGACCATTCCTGGATATCGTTGCGCGACACGAACGTGTAGAAGGCGTTCATGGCCAGCGTCAGCGTTCCCGCGGGAATCTCCTGTCCGGTCGTGTTGGTCACCGTGGCGTTCAGATGGTATCCGGAGGTGTCCGTCAATACGGCCGTGGAAGAGTTGATGGACAACATACCGTCCGTCGACTCCGCCGATGTGGTCGATTCCATGGCCCTTGCCGATGGCGTGGGTGCGTATAACAACATCAACGCCATGGTCATGACCATGGCGAGGATTGCCGAAAGAGCACGTATGCCGTGCGGAACGTTCCGTTGTGCGGGTTGATTCACCTTCACGCCTGTCTGTTGAGTTTCCTTGCGTACAACCATGCTATCTTTCGTTCGTTCGGGTAGCTGAGAACGTCGTCCAAATCAGCAAAATCCACCCAAATCGCGTCTTCCGCCTCATGGTCCGGGTCGCCTTCCACCGTCAGCTCGCCACCGATCTGGCGCAATGCGAAATGATGCACCAGCTTGTGCACGCGCTGGCTGGTTCCCGTGAACCAGTAGTCGATGGTGGCGATGGAATCGACCACTTCACCCAAAATGCCGGTTTCCTCATGTACTTCGCGAACGGCGGTTTGCTGCGGTGTCTCACCTTTTTCGATATGGCCTTTCGGCAGGCACCATTCCAAATGCCCGCTGCGTGAATGACGTGCGATGATCGCCACGCGACCCTTGTCGTCGAACACCAGCCCGCCCGCCGAATACTCGCGCACCACCGGCAGCTCCTGCGCGTCAAGCGATGCGAACGTGGTCGGACCATCCGCGGTGCGCCGGCGCGGCATCATCGCCGGCGTAGGCGCGCTCGGCGTGATGATCGTGCGCTGCTGCAATTGCTGTAGTTGTTGCAGCTGCTGCAGCGAAACCGACTGCGATGTGTACAGCAGTTCGTCCGGTTCCAGCGGATTTTGGGCATGGTCGTCCGCAGCATGGGCAAGCATGCGTGCAAGGTCTGCGGGCGTAATCATGATTCCAACCATACTCAATTCTGTGTGCAGGTGGGGTAACGGTATGCTGGTAAACGGAAAACTTGTGGTGCTGAAAGGTATGGCGTGAACTTCGAAGTGTGGCCAGAGGCCATTGAATTAGGACGTATGTTTGCTGCGGAAGGCTATGAACTGGCACTGGTCGGGGGTCCTGTCCGCGACCTGCTGCTGCATCGCAAATCGCATGATTTGGATTTCTGCACATCGGCGCGTCCCGAGCAGTTTGAGCATATTCTGCGCCGTTTTGGGCATGATGGCTTCTGGGATATGGGCCGCAAATTCGGCACGCTCGGCGCGATGCGCAGGCGTGAGGACGGCACCGAGGTGAAAGTGGAGGTGACCACCTACCGTTCCGACACGTACGACCCCGACTCGCGCAAGCCGGAAGTCAATTATGGCGACACGCTGGAAGGCGATCTTTCCCGCCGTGATTTCACGGTGAACGCCATGGCGTTGCGCGTGCCCGAATTGGAATTCGTCGACCCGTTCGGCGGTGCGAACGATTTGGTCAAGGGCGTGTTGCGTACGCCGGTCGATCCTCGCCAGTCATTCGACGACGATCCGCTGCGCATGATGCGTGCCGTGCGTTTCGTAGCGCAACTGGGCTTCCGCATCGAACCGGAAACCGCCGAAGCGTTGACTGACATGGTCGATCGCATTGAAATCGTTTCCGCCGAGCGCGTACGCGACGAACTGGTCAAAATGCTGCTGTCCGATCGCCCGCGCGCAGGTATCGAAGCGTTGGTTGATTCCGGTCTTGCGGATATCGTCTTCCCGGAAATTCCGGCATTGCAGCTCGAAATTGACGAACATCATCGTCATAAGGACGTGTTCGAGCACACCATGATCGTCATTGATCGTGCTGTCGCTCTTGAAACCGGCCCGGACGGCCCTGTGCCAGCTCCGGATCTGACGTTGCGTTTGGCTGCGCTCATGCATGACATCGGCAAGCCGAAAACCCGTCGTTTCGAGGCGGGCGGCAAGGTGAGTTTCCATCATCATGATGCGGTCGGCGCGAAAATGACCCGCAAGCGTTTGAAGGCGCTGCGTTTTGACCACCATCTGGTCGAGGACGTCTCGGAACTGGTGAATATGCACCTGCGCTTCCACGGCTATGTGGACGAGCCGTGGACCGATTCGGCCGTACGCCGGTATGTCAAGGATGCCGGGCACCTCTATGAGCGGCTGAACAGGCTCACGCGTGCGGATGCCACCACACAAAACAAACGCAAGGCGATGATCTTCTCCCAGGCCATGGATGAGATGGAGGAGCGCGTCCGCGAACTCAAGAAGAAAGAGGACTTCGACGCGATCCGCCCGGATCTGGACGGCAACGAAATTATGGAGCTGCTGGGCTTGGAGCCCGGCCCGATGATCGGCCGCGCCTACAAGCACATGCTGGAATACCGCTTGGATAACGGTCCGGTGGACCACGATGTGGCCGTCGAAGAACTCAAGCGCTGGTACGCCGAGATTCAGTAGTCCGATAGTAGTCCGATACCAAAAAACCGTACGCTGAATACGTGTCAGCGTACGGTTTTTCGCGAAGATGAAGCTGTATGCGCCTTACTGCGCCGTGTATGCGTCGTGTTTGGTGTCGGCGGGCAGCTTGGTCATGCTATCGGCGGCCTTGCAACCCTCGATATTGGTGATGGTCTTACCGGATTGCGGGGAGGAGTTGGTGTCCTGCAGATCGTTGAACGTGGCGCCGATGACCACATCGATGAGCTGATCCTCGCGAGCCGTCATGATCATGGTGGCGTCGGTGAAATTGCCGATCAGCGTATACGCCTGATTAATGGCGTTCTTGCCGAAGTAGATGGTGGTGCGTTCAACGTCGGTGCTGGAATAGTTATCGATTTTCTGCACGCTGAATCCACGATTGGCCAAAGCTTCACCCACGGCCTTGGCGAATTGGCCGTGAGAGGTGCCGTTCATCACGCGAATGCCGACCGAAGCGTTGGACACGTATTGCGCTTTGCCGCTGCTGTCCTTGACCGCGCACGGCGCCGCGTTGCCGTAATTCGGCTGGCTGGCCGGAGTCTCCACTTCGCCGAGGCCGAAAACGTGGAAATTGAACAGTAGGGCTATGACCAGCACTACTGCCAATACCGCGCCGCTGATGGAAAAGACGATGGTCTGGCGGCGGCGCACGTACGCCTTGCGGGCTTCACGTTCATCAACCTGATACGTCATCGGTGGACTTCTTTCATGGGTCGGGTGGCTGGTTGCTACCTTAGCGTCACTGTCTGACGCTGATATTGGGGTGTTCGGGAGATTTGGCTCGAATAATACGATCGACCACAGCTGTATCGCGCCACACCTCGATAATGCGTTGTGCCGCTGCCTCGTCGGCGGCGAAAGCGACCACTGAGGGGCCGGATCCGGAGACGAATGCATGGCTGGCACCCGCCTGCGTGGCGGCGTCGATGGCCTGCCCGCTGCGGGGATGCAGGCTGATTGCCGCAGCCTGCAGATGATTGCGGTCGCCTTCTGCGGCTCCCACGATGTCAAAGGTGTGGTAGACCTCAGGAGTGCTGAGTTGCGACTGGTATGCGCCGACCAATACTTCGCCGCTGAATCCCTGTTCTATCAGCGCCAGCTCATCGCGGCTGCCGGGGGCGATATCCGTGATGCGTTCGCCGAAACCGGTGCCGTATGCAAGGCCACCGGTCAGGCAGAACGGCATGTCCGCGCCCAACGTGGCGGCAATGGTGCGCAGGCGCTCTATGGGCCAGTTCAGCTCCCAGAGACGATTGACCGCCAGCATGGTCGCCGCGGCGTCGGCTGAACCGCCGCCTAGTCCGGCACCCACGGGAATGCGCTTGGTGATGGTCAACGCCACATCCGGCTCGCGCTCGGCCGCCTGGGCCATGGCGAAGAGGGCCAGTACCGCATGGTTGCGGCGCATGTCGTTGCGTGAGGAGGCCAAGTCGCCCAAATAAGCGCCTTCGAGCTCCAGAGAGAATCCTGCTCCGGGTTGCTTGGCGGTTGCGGTGACGGTGTCGTATACGCCGATTGCGCAGTAGATGGTGTCCAGTTCGTGGCGTCCGCCCCATTCGTCGTGAGCAGGTCCCACTTCCAAGGTGAGATTGGTTTTCGCCGGGCAATCCACCGTAATGGTGATGGGGGAGAGCTCATCGAACTGATGTCGGGCAGCGGCTGGGCGTGGATGTGAGGTTACCGGACTCATTGTGCATCATCTCCATCTCCACATGATTCGATTCGGCGATGGTGAGCGTCTCTCCTCGACGGGTCGGATCGATGCCGGCGATGGAGAATGCCTCGGAGGGCGCAATGGTCTTCAATGCCGCGTGCAGGGTCTTGCGACGCTGACCGAATGCCGCATCGACCAGACGAAATACGAGTTCCCGTTGTGTGCCGTCGTCTGTGCTGTTCGCAGTTCCCGGGGCAGCCGGGTCATCGGCCTGATACCGGGTGAATTTGACGAGCGCGGAATCCACATTGGGAGCCGGCCAGAACACATTGCGGCCGATGGTGCCCACCCGTTCGGCGGTGCCATACCAGGCGAGCTTCACGCTCGGCGTGCCGTAGATCTTGGAACCGGGCTTGGCGGCGAGTCTGTCGGCCACCTCTTTTTGCACCATCACCAAGAACGAGCCGAGGTTGTCGAAACGCTCCAACAGCGTGAGCAGAATCGGCGTGGCCACGTTGTACGGCAGATTGGCCACCAGCGTGAAGGAATCGTCATCCTTGAAATCGGGCAGATTCTCCGGATTGACGGTAAGTGCGTCGCGGTTGACCACACGGAAGCGGTCCACGGCGTCCGGCATGAATTCGGCGATGGTTTTCGGCAGACGTTCGGCGACCGGCGGGTCGATTTCCACAGCCGTCATCGTGGCGCCGGTTTCCAGAATCGCCAGCGTCAGCGAACCCAGTCCGGGACCGACTTCCAGCACATGGTCGTCGGCGGTCACGCCGGCCTCGCGCACGATGCGACGCACGGTTCCCGGATCAATCACGAAATTCTGCCCGAATTTCTTCGTCGGGCTGATACCCGCGTCGGCGGCGATGCGTCGGATGTCGGCCGCCCCCAGCAAATGGCCCTGCGTATGCTCGTTCACGTTTTCCGTCATTCCCTCTTCTGTCATTCCCTCATTATCCGTTCATGCCGGTACGAAAATCGTTGGCGATTAGCCGGATCAGTACCATCCGGTCTGTTCGGAGTGCTGCCACGCCGCGGACGGGCTGCCGTACCGCTGTGCGATGTAGCTCAGACCCCAGTCGATCTGCACGGCGGCATCGTCCTTCCAATTCGCGCCGAACGTGGCCATTTTGCTGCCCGGCAACGCTTGTGGAATACCGTATGCGCCCGAATACACGTTTTCCGCGCTCCAGCTCCATCCGGATTCGCGATTCCAGAGTTTGACCAGATCCGTCCAGTTCTGGCCGGTCCAGCCGCGCTGCGCCGCCGCGCCGGAAGCGTAGGCCTGTGCCTGTGCCGCGGAAGGATGGTACAAGCGGCAGCCTGCGGAAGGATTGCTCGGCTGCGGCGTGGGCTGCGGTTTGGGCTGGGGTGCGGGAGTCGGCTGCGGTGCAGGGGTTGGTGTGGGGGTCGGTGCCGGATCGTCCTTCTTGGTGTTGTTGGAATTGTTATTCGAGTTGTTGTTCGAATTGTTCTTATCCGAGGAATCCGACTTGTTCGAATCGGTTTTGTCGGAATCGGACTTGTTCGAATCGGACTTATTGTCGTTTTTATTCGAGTCGTTCTTACCCGAATCGTTCTTGCCGTCGTCCGTCTTGCCGGAATCGCCGTTATCGCCGTTGCTGTTGCCGTTGCCGCTGTTGTCGGATTTGTCGGACTTGTCGGTATCGTCCGTAGTTTTTTCCGGTCCGACCGCAATGACTTTGTCGATGGCGATTTTCGTGGTCTTCTCTTCGGTCAGCGTCTCGCTTTCCTTCACGCCATCCACGTAGGTGACGGCATACGTCTGCTGGATTTCGCCGTTTTCGCCTTCCTGCCGTACCGTGACTTCGCCCGGCTGCAGGTTCGGGTCGATGATGGTCTGCGTGCCGAACGGCACTTCCTTCGTGCGGGTCTCCTCACCATGCGTCACGCGGCGGACGCGCAGAATGGTCGTCTTGTCGTCCTTTTCGACACTGACGCGATCCTCCTTGCCCAACGTGATGCCTTTGGCGTCAAGAATGGAGGCAGCGGGCAGCTTGCCGTTCGGCGTCACCGAGCTTTTCCCGTCCGCGATGACGGTGACGGGCCCCTTCTGGTTGATGATGAGACCGCCGGTGAGCTTGTTGTAGACGTTGCTGATATTGACGGTGATTTTCGCCGCTTCGGTTTCGTTTTGGTTGAAGAAGTCCAGCAACTGCTCGGCGCTGGACGCGACCGTCCAGAACGGCACTTCCTGGCCGTCGATGGTGATGGTGGTCTGGTATGCGCTCTGCACGTTCACCACATCATGGTTCTTCAGCATGCTGGTCGGGCTGGTCGATTCCACCAGGTCGTGCGTTTTGACTTTCACGCCCTGCTCCTGCAGCAGACGGTCCACGCTCATCGCATATGTGGTCACCGTGGTGGTCTCCCCATTGACGGTCAACGCCACGGATTTGCGCGCGCCCACACCAAACGCCAACGCCGAAGTCAAAGTCAATGAGGCCACGCATGCCATGACGCGGACACGACGAAGCGTCACGAATCTCCGAGGGGTCCACCTTCTCGTCATTTATCCTCTTTTCAGCGCTGCCTACAACGCCGTTATTGTAACGGCTCAGCTGGAACGGTCGCCGTGCTTTCCGATGGTTTTATCCATACCGCCACATTTTTGAAAGCAGGTGCGAAAAGCGAAAAATAAAAAGGGGGCAGGAGAGAAGGGGATGTCCTGCCCCCGGTCGGACGAGACAGGTTGGGGGACGCCTCGTCCGCTTTGCCAGAAGTCTCAAGTTGGGGGAAGACTTCTGGAGCACTTACCCATGGTAAGAGGTCCAAGCCCGTCATACGGGTTCGAGCCTCCTGTCGGGATCGAACCGACGACCTGCCGCTTACAAGGCGGCCGCTCTGGCCATCTGAGCTAAGGAGGCATGTCCTCTTTTGCTATGAAAACAACAGAGGAACGATGAATAGCATAACCAGCGCTTCCACCGCAGTCAACTTAGCATTGCGGGTTGAGACGCGCCGGCTGCCCGTAAGGGGTTATTCGCCCGTGGTGACGGAAATCGGCCCCTTCTTGGCTCCGATGGACGGCATCTTGCCGGCAACGCCGACTTCGCTGTCCTTCAGGCCGATCGATTCCAACAGACCGTCCTTAACCGTCGTCTGGGCGGTGGTCAGCTGGTCCATATCCCAATACTTGCCGTTGATGATCACGGTCGGCGTGGTCATGCTGCCCTTGTAGCTGCCGGACTGATGCCACAGTTCGGAACGCTTCGGCGTGTAAGTGTCGATCGCATCAAGCCATTCCTGATAATCGCGGCCAAACGCCTTGTCCGCAACATCCTTGGAAACACCCGCGGCGATCATCTGCTCCTTGATCTTGGCGTCGCTCACCGACTTGTATGCGGAGCCTTCCTCCGGCTGGAAATCCTCGGCGTAGACCTTCTCCAGGAAGGAGATCAGATGGTTCGGGTCGCTGTCATGCTCGGCCAGGTAGATGGCCGCGTTCGCCGCGCGACTGGAATACTCGTCGGTGGACCAACGGTCCATGAACGCCATGAAATGCAGGTCCAGATTGATCTGGCCGGCATCGACCATCTTCTGCAGGTCGGCGTCCAACTGGCGGTGCAGGTTGCCGCAGCCCGGGCACAGGAAATCCATGTAGAGCTCGACGGTCGGCGCGCCCTCCACAGCCTTGCCGTAGCCGTTCTTGGAAATCAGCAGGCCGCCCTTCTTATCGACGAGCTTCGGAGTGTTCTTCACTTTCTGCAACGCCGTGTACGCTTCCTGCACGGTTTCGGTGGAAGCCTTCGTTTCGGCCTTCTTATGCATGTTGTGGTACACGGTGAACGCGCCGATCGCCACCAGAATCACCAGCACCGCCACCACGATGCCGCCGATGATCGTCTGCTGCTTGCGTTCCTTCTCCATCTGCTCGGCGCGCGCCTTCATCGCCGCGGCCTCAGCGGCCCTACGTTCGGCGCGGCTGGTACGCTTCTGCGCGTCCTTGCTGTTCTGGGCCATCGATATTCCTTTCGACCTCACGTTGTTATGCTGGGCACCATACTAGCGATGCCTTGCTATCGATTCGCCGGGAATTCCGTATTGCCTTGCGATTGCGTCGGCAGCTCGCTCAAGTGGCGCAGATACGGCTGTTTACGCAGTGCGCCGCTGCCCAATCGCAGTACGATCGCGCCCGGAGCGGCCACGGCCACAAGCCAGCCGATCGCGCAGAACGCAGCCTGCGCCAGCCCGCTTTCGGAAAGCGGACCGCCAAGCAGCGTCGGCATCGGAATCGTCAATCCAAATATCCACGTATCCATCACGGCATACGGAAGCTGCAGCACGACCGTGGTGAGCGACAAACCCAGCGCGGCCACGGCCAACATGATCAGCGTCCGCACGATGGCGACGCCGAAGCCCTTCACGATGTGCCAGGGCAGTCCCGCCAATCGCAGCAGCCAGTCGGAACTTTTCTTCTCGCCGCCACGTTTGCCTTCGCGCTCGAGCTGCGCCTCCGTGTTGAATCCGATGGTGGCCAGCGCACAGGCGAACAGCAACGCGGCTGCCATCGCCGTCCACAGTGAGAACAGTCCGCAGACGGCCACGGGAATCGCCATCAGCGCGCAGGGGAGCATGCCCCGGCCCAACATCGCGCCACGCTTCACATCGGCGGGATTGGGTGCTTCCGCAACGTTCGGCCCATCCATACCGGGTACCGGCGGGAATGACATTGTGGGCGATTGCTGCGCCGCGGCCACCGTGGCCTGCGGTATGACGGACGGTGGCTGCCGCATGGCGATGCGTTGCAACGCGGGTTTGATGGTCGGGTCGACTTGCGTCGGCGCTTCCGCTGGATTCCATGCGTTCTGGGCCGGCAGCATTTGTGTTGACGGCATGGATTGCGGCATTACCTGCGTGCCTGTCGGCATCGCCCGCGTGCTGCCCACGTTGGGAAGTGTGTCGGAAAGCACGCTGGTCTCGGCATCGTCAACAGGTGCGATCACCTGCGTTGCGCTCGCGTCGGATTGGCTGGTCACTTGTTTCCCGATTACTTGAGTTGCGCTCACATCGGGCTGCCCGATCGCCTGCGTTGCTTCGCTGAGCCTTGGCATCGTGCGCGTGCCGATGGCGTTTTCGCCGGTTATGTCGTCCTGCGATTGCCACAACGTGCGCGGATTGTCGGGCGATTCAACAAAAGGGGGCATCGCCTCCGTATCGCCATCCGCTGCGCCACCATTGTCGGCCGCAACCCACGCCTGCGGATTCAACGCATCCACGGCGATCGCCTGCAGCAAATCGTCCGGCGTGCACCGCTTCGTCCGATCCGGATTGAGCGCCGAACGGAACGCGGCCATCGTGCCCGCGGGAAGTCCCGCAAGATTGGCGCTGCCGGCCGCGGCGCGTTCCAACACGGTCATCATCGGCTTCGTGCCGAACACCGGCTCACCCGTAGCGGCGAACGCCAATACGCTCGCCACCGACCACCAATCGGTCATTTCATCCGATTCCGCGCCATCAATGATTTCCGGCGCGATGAACCCCGGCGTGCCCATCACCAGACCGGTACGCGTCACATGGCTTTCGCCTTCGCCCATAGCGATGCCGAAATCCACCAATACCGGGCCGGTGCTCGACACCATCACATTCGTCGGCTTGATATCGCGGTGCACGATGCCGGCCGCATGCACGGCACGCACCGCCTCAATCAGCTTGCGTGCCAGCCGTTCCAAATCGTCGCCCACATATCGGCCATTGACGCGCACATCCTCACGCAGATTCTTGCCTTCGATCAACTCGGTCACAATAAAAGCCAACGCGTCGTCAAGTTCCATATCCACAATGCCGCACACGCCCGGATGCCGCACCTTCTGCAACGCCATCGCCTCCCTGCGCAGGCGCTCGCGTGCGGTCAACTCGTCGCGCTGCTGTTGCGGGGAATCGTCGTCGGAGAGGGAATCACGCAAAATCTTCATCGCATATTGATGGCCGCCATCGTCCCGCACACGCCATACCGAGCCCATGGCACCCGAACCAAGCCGGGAAATCAACGTGTAGCCGCCAACCAGGCTGCCTGCTTCCAGATTCAATGCGCTTAAGTCGCTCATACTTCCATCGTACTTGGCGTGCAGATTATGCACGCGAATTGACAGGCTGGGGAAAACGCCATGTGCCGCACGTTGAAGTCTGATGAAATCGAATCATCGACATGAAGAAGTGTCTTCACTTGCCGCACGCATCTGCAGCCACTTCACCGAAACCATGAGATGCGGGGCAGTGTTGAATGGTTTCGCGGTTCCGATAAAGGCATCGGAGCCTACGTGTCGTTTGGTTATGAGAATCAAGGAGGAGGCAGACCATGCTGCAAATCAACATGGCTGACGTTATGAACGTCATCGGCTCATTGACGCCGTACCTTATTGCGATTGGCGTGCTGTTCGCGCTCGCGCTGATTATCACTTTTGCCGTCAACAAGAAGACGGTCAAGGACGTGGCGACCCGTAAGATCGTCCATTCCGAATCCTGGCTGGTGGCGCTCGTCGGCATCGTCGTGGCCGTGTCCATGATGCTGACCGGTCCGCTTTCCACGCTGCTCAACAACGCGACCACCACCAAGTACATGCTGTCCGACACCACCGTTTCCAAAGCCAACGAGCTGGCCAAGGAAGTGCAGTCGGAAGCCATCACCATGCTGAAGAACGACGATTCCAACCTGCCGCTGTCCAACAAGAAGGTCAACGTGTTCGGTTGGGGCTCCACCAACCCGGTTTACGGCGGCACCGGCTCCGGCTCC